>JGI24021J15306_10006405_pt1 | contig 14159 bp, 4 predicted proteins | sample Ectturendosymbi1_FD_15306 | JGI IMG/M metagenome (IMG submission 15306) | reverse complement strand
CAACGTCACAAAAACTCAGAACAGAAGATGTTGATTAACGTGGACAAAACCCAAATCTAAATGCGATTTTATAAATTACTTTTGGGTAGCAAAAACACAACTTGCTCTGTAACTCGTAACAACGGCGGCCTATCAAGGAAAAATTCGCTTTAGTACTACGGCTGGTACGAGACTAAATCACCATGGAAACTTCAAAGTTCAACGTTTTAGCTTTCTGCATAAATCAAAAAAGACGACTGTGCCCCACCTTCCGCTACTGTAAAACTTGTTGTGCTGCGCTCTCATCTTTCCATTCCCCGCCTAGCTTCAAAGAATATGATGTGCAGACGTTCGTTCTTCTATTGGCAAAAGACCTGATGTTAGCAGAAGTTCAAGTGAACCGTCGTAAGATTTCCTAGAGTGACTTTACAAAGTGCTGAAGCAGTTATGCAGACCTGGCGTTACAATGCTGAATGGAAACGACAGCAGCAATATAGCAATAAAATTCCTCAACACCCAGATGTCAGCAAGATGCCAAAGAGTCAAGCTTAGTTTATGTTTGCAGAAATGATAAAACCGCAAGTTTTCCGCTTTACAATGTTTTAGGTATTGAAAGCAATAACATCAAAAACAACTTCGCGTCATTTTTTTATTTCGACTTTATCAAAATTCTACGCCTTACTCCATTTTAGCAGCGCTAAGTTCAGTTTCGTTATTCTCGCTTTTGTACTCATTTCGGAGGGTCACGAGCGGTCTATACCAGGGCTTCTCAAACTATGGGTCGCGACATTTGGGGTCGCGAAATCTAATTTTGGGGCCGCCAAAAATGACTTGACAGATCAGATGTACCACTTTGCAAGAAAACTAGAAGTAGGCCTGTAGTGAATTTAATTATATTACATTTTAGGGTCAATACCGTGGTTCATGCTGTCAGTTGTTTACTAGGATGGCTGCCTGAGCTATCAAATGATAATAATCAATTAAGCACAACACATTATGCGTTGTTACGTCATGACTGTTTCAACGTGCTGATCAATACTGACCTTGTTGCATTCGTTCCGACACGAAGACTTGCTTGTGTTTAAAACTCTTAGGTCAGTGTTTTTCCACCTTTTTGCTGCAGCGGAACACTTGGCAAATGTTTATGTTGCTCATGGAACCCCAGGGCCGGCCCTACCAAGTGCGGGGCCCAATGCAAAACCGAGGCGTGGGTCCCTTTTCAGCACTGGTGCTATGACGTCATTTTGCTCCGTGGTACGACTTTTCATGAAAATGCTATATAAATATGAAAAGACACAGCAATAAACAGTATGCAACTGTGGTGGACCTTAGACCAGCTATGTCCAACCCGCGGCTCAGCCGAGTGTTTTGTGCGGCCCAGTTTAGGTTTTCGCTGCAGTAAAAGAATCCTACATACTGACAACCTGTCCTTACTTTGATAATCTTGAATTCGACATTTTTGATGCAAGTGGTGCTCAATGCCACATTATCACGTCTGTTACCGATGTAGTTAGGATTCGAACACTTTCAGTGTGTGAGGTTAAGCTAAATTTAGTTTGTTAATATCAAAGTAAGCCAATCAGTATGCGGCCCTCAATAATATGTCATTCACTGTGCGGCCCTGGTAAAGACAGTGACATGATTTTGGCTCAGTAAGCCATTTGGGTTGGACATAGCTGCCTTAGACAGTGTACCGTTATACCAGTACCACTTGTAATTAAGCCGAAAATTGTGCAATGGAGATCGGAGCGGAGAGGACAAGTGCAAAGTTACGTCAATCAAAACCGACCTAGCGAGCGAATCGAACTTACAAAGTAATCACTTCACTCTTATTGAACGGCATTTTCATTCCAAGAGCAACTGAAAACTGCTACCATTTTTGGTAACCACAAGCACAGAGGCTTTCTTGTTAACGTTTGGACGCAAGATCAGCTATCTGCTTTATGACGCAATACAAGAAAAGAACCAGGTTTCACAAGAGAGGAACCCGCCCAAACTTACCCAAAAATACAATTTTATAGTTATTAATGCTCGGAATACAAACTGTTCTTTATGAATTAGAAAACGTAGTGCACAAAGATTTTACAACTACCACGTCACAGATGTAAAAACACTTATCACACGCAATATATAATGCGCATAGTTGATTGATGAAATAGAAGCCTATAGTCGCCCAATACTATGATAAACTGGAACAAGTGTGCTGGATGATAGTCACAATTTTTACCTTGCCTAGTTAAGCTGCAGGTCAGCTTTAAGTGTCTTTTACGCTCATGAACCTGGACTTTGAAGTAGTGATTTTCTACCTCCTTACGCTTGCGAACAGGCAAAACAACAAAAATTGGTGAGGCAACAAATGATAAAAATATATGAACAACTTACAAATAACGCGGAACAATTTTGTGGACAAAGAAAAGAACGAATATTTAAGTGCGAACACTTCACAAACTTTTGCGCTGGTTGGTAGATTTTTGGCTTCCACTGGTTCAGTCTCTCATCTTTTGTCATTTGCTTTAATGTGGTAGAGTTCATTTTATTTTGACAAAATATTAAAATACGTAATCTATGTTAAATTCTGAATTAAACGGCAAGCCTTTGTCAAAATGCTGACGACCCGCAACCCAGGTTTGTAAACGGGCTTAAATCTTAAGCCTGAACCCGAAATCCCAAGCCCGACCCTGACATTTTTATTTGCCCGATTTAGACCCGAAAGCCAAATGTAGCCTACCAAGTGAGTGAAGATGTACGCAACTGCGAGCCATCGGTAGCGTAGCAAAGTAAACATGACTAAACAATTCACAATTAATCATTTTTAATCAAGATTCAATCAACTCGATTGCTTCAACAGTAACTGACAACAAAAGTGTCCGTCTTTGCAAAAAAACTTTGTATGCAGGCCCGATATCGGCCAGAAACATTTTGACAATCTTAATCCCGACCCGAAAAGTTCATCACGACTTACAACTCTTCCGCAGCAAAACAAAAACTCTCCAAAATAAAAGGATCTTTCGAGAACTGAATAACGTTACATTGGAAAAACTGTCGCCAAAGTTAATACGACAGACACTCGTCTTGACCTGCTCATCGCGAGTTGAATCACTACGTATGCTACTTTGTTCGCAATAGCTGTAGGTCTACAGTACTCAGGCGGGGATTTACCATTAGGCTAAAAAGGCTCAAGCCTAGGGCCCCCTATTTTGGGGGGCTCCAAAAATTCGGGAGTAAGGACGATTTCCAGCATTTTTGTAAGCAATTGTATTTTTGTTTTGCTTCAACGCACGTTTGTTACCATGCCGCTAACAAAAGATCTGTATAGAACAGAGGTTTCCAAACTTTTTCATCCGAGGGCCACATAAGTTATTACATAACAGTGCGAGAGTCGGACATCTTACGTAATGTGATTGTTTCGGGATATGTTCCATTCTACTAAATCAAAAAGTTTTTCGTCAATAAATTTTTTATTATTTACAAAATGTATTCGCGGGCAGGATTTGGCCCGCGGTACGTAGTTTGGAGAATGGCTTCTCAGGCAGGATGAATAGCTTCGCGGGCCGTAGTTTGGAGGCCCCTGATACAGAAGAATAGCGCAAAGGATTGAAGTGAATGACGATGAGCAGTCTCTTTTTATTTAGTTGAGATTTGGTTATTGTTACGTATAATGCGTGGAACAAAACGCCTGAATGCTTTTTCAGATTACACGAGGCCAGTGAGGTACTTTCGTTCAGTCCGCGTCTATCTCTTGTTGCTTTTTGTGGGTAAGATACGGGGTAAAGGCAAGACTAGCCTGCACTGTAGCTACAGCTGCATACTTTCAATGGCGCAAAATGCTGTGGCATATCTGTGCGAAATGACGCCAATGGCAAAGTTGATGTGTGCACCCTTTCTAATAATTTATGCATTATAAATAGGAACGATTTTTACGAAAGTTAAAACATTAAGAAAATAAAGTTTTAAAAGGGAAAATATTTGTATGTATTTTTGCTTCGAATTTTCAGAAAATAGAATATAAATTATCCATAAGGACCATAACATACTTCTATACTTATTTATTTTTATTATGAAGAACATCAAAATATTAAAATGACAACGTTCTCATAATTTATAGGCCTGTGCTACGTATAGTGTTGACTGACAAAACTGCACATCTTAGAAAAAAGTCAAACAGTATATTGCAACTACAAACGACAATTTCTTTTAAAAGAAACACATTTAATTTGAATTGTAGGCCTACAATAAATTATTTAATGCAAGTCACCACTTGTGTTCGAAAAACACAGTTCCTTCGAAACATTAATATATCAGCCTTTTCCGGTTAAATTATACAAAATTCCCCTTTTCTCATCAAAGCTAGACCACGTAATCTGCCCTGATTTACTATTAGTCATTGAGGCATGGAGGTATCAAAGGACCAGTCTCAGTTTACCTTAAGGAGCCTCCAAGAATTTTGCCCGGGAGACGCCAGTCAATGACGTTGTCAGTCACTGACGTCGTTTTCAGTCCGATTGTTCCTTCCGTTTAGTTTCTAACAGTTGAAAATTAATATAAAATTCTTAGCAGGTTTGTTTCGGGGAGGGGCATGCTGCAAAGTCTTGCTATTCTGTATACTGAGCATGCTTTAGCTAGAAAGATAAAGTATGACAAAATTTTCAGCAATATTGCAGACAAAAGTCCCGTCGATCGCCGACTATGAACAGTAACAGGTTGTTAGATGTCGTAAGAAGTACAGGTGCTTGATTCAGAGCGAGCTCTTGACACTTGCAAACCGTGCAATTGCACAGGGAACTCAATAAATATGTAATGGGAGTGTTGTCACATAACTTCACCACTGGCTTTTTCGTTAGCTTCATCATGATTGTTTCTGTTCCTGAAATCGAGGGAATTCAGAATAAAGTAATATGGTTATGAATTGGAACAACTTGTTTAGTGAATGTAGCGAGCACGTGTTTTGCTAATTTGTATGACCTCAGTCATTGCAATCCTTCCAGAAGGGCCCCCACTTTAAAATAGCCTAGGGCCCCGAAAATGAAAATTCGCCCCTGACAGCACTACAGTGTTAACTGGCACTAGTAACAACCAAGCTCCATCCACAAAGAGTGGGGTATGGTGGAGCGCGGATATAACGTCTTATCTAGGATGAGAATGGAACGCGAATGTCCGGCAGAGGAAATTCAGCGTTCGTTCAAACGAGATCATTGTTTGCTAACAATGAGATTTATGAGCCGTTGCTACTGAATTCTCGAGCTCAAGGCGTATCTGGAAAAAATGAACGACCTTCCCAAACACCATGGCAGGGCCCAATGCAGTTGCATAGGTTACAGTGACTTAAGGCCGCCCTGTGGAATCCCATCCATTGAATGAAGTGTCTCTCACACTTTCTGTAATAAACCAAATGGGTAGAAACGTCGCATCTATATTTTGTCATGAAATCATCAAAAAGTTTCCTGCGGAACCCCTGGCAGCCACTTTCGGAACCCGGTTGAAAAACACTGATGTACGCAGTACGCTCATCATTTGCACAAGGGATTAAAAGCTAATTAAAACACAAAGTGAGAACCACAAAGTCAACCGTTGCAAAAGCAAGCAAAGAAACAGATTACCCGGTTGAAAAACACTGGAACCCCGGTTGAAAAACACTGGCCTAGGCTTAACTGCTTTCAGAGCACACTGAGTAGTTTCAGGCTAAAGTCCAAAGCTTCACACACACTTTCAGAAGTAATTTGGATGTTGATTCAGGAAAAGTTGGATCGCAAATTGTGCACAATTGAAATTTCAGGAGGCGACACACCTGCCATGCCCAGGATGATTTTGCAGAGTTATTAGACGACAAAAAATTTTGCAACTGGAATTTTAAAAACAGAGCTTATGTCATTTGTGGATAAGAACAAGAAATGAATGCCCAGCCATTTCTGATCCAGCCATTCATAAACCCTTAGCATTTTGCACAATGCATTTATGTGAAGTGCCATTCTCGATGTTGTAATCATCAAGTCCAAAAACCAATCTTTTTTGAAAAATATTGAGAATGTCTTTCATCCTGCGTAGTTTTGTAACAATCTAGGAATGGATAATCCGTGTAAAAATCATCAAATGCTTCTATCACATTAGTTGTGCATGATAATTTCTATAAACTGATTTGTGTTTTTTTTTTAGCTTTAATGTTTCCAGTACGCGGTAGTTTTATTACTGCATGGTTACTTTCGTGGATTGTGTGCATTTGTGTGATTTAGTCTTGACAAAATGCCTCTTGAGATTTGTAATTCGACATTTACACGTATCGTTGACATCTAGACTATCCACCAAAGGGTCGCATAAAAACTGTTTCAAAATGGGGTTGCAGCAGGGATATAGTGATGTGAGTTGTCACACATGAGCTTCATTTGTAACTTAGTTGTAGTAATGATTTCAAGTGAGAGCTCGGTCTAAGGAAAGCCTATCCAAGATCAATATCCCTGCCTAATCCACGCGAACTTAGAACCACATTCCATGTTATCTAACACAAATAAAGAATAAAACACAGCGTAACTACTTTACTAAGCACATTTTTCCGAAACATAACTTCTCTGCTAAAAGTAAGTTCCATTGAGATTCAAACCGAAACTGCGCGCCTCCGCCTAGAGCTAGACCTACCCTAAACTCAACTGCAGCTGTTTAAGCACAATTGATATTATCTAACACAAATACAGAAAAACACAATGCAACTACTTTACTAAGCATATTTTTCCCATATCAACATAACTTCTCTGCAAAAAGTAAGTTGCAACGAAATTCAAACCGAAACTGCGCGCATCTACCTAGCGCCTTGAGTCTTGACCTACCCGAAACTCAAACTGCAGCAGTGACCCTCCGATTGTCCGGCTTTGAAAAAAGGATGGCGGAGTTTCCTATCCCGGAGTTTCTAGATATCCCTGGGTTGCAGAACAAAAAAGTTAGAGAAACCCTGGTCTATACGGCCCCAATCTCCGCTCACTTGCGCCATTTGACTACACAGCTGCTTTGCCGCGGCTGATTAGGTAACAACTAGAAGCAGTCGCTGCACTCACAGGAAACTACAGGCTGCGAAACATACCTTTCAGCGTCAATTTCTCGTTTTGCGGTCTCACGCTGCAGTGAAAAACCAAGTGGCCGCATCCAACAATGCGCAGACTGTGGAGTGTGGATACCTCCACAGAATCTACGGAGGTGTACGGGAAGTTCAATTCCGAAGAAATTGACTCTTGACGCTAAGTCTGAGTCTAGTCAGCCATTGACCCTGACCAACGTGATCGCTGCGTGACCACTATATAGCTGTATTTATGCCCATCCAGCCCACGACAGCGGTTCAGCCTTAACCAACTTGCACCAGCTACCTATCCGTCAGGAAATGGACAGCCCTTTCGCCATGGAGGAAGTGAAACTAGCAATCTGAGGTCTCAATAACAGGATGTCTCCTGGGCAACGCGGAATTCCCGCTGAGATTCTGAAAAGTGGTGGCAAACCTTTGTTAACGGCGCTCTTCCGTGCTGTATATTCACGAATTTCTGGATTAGAGGTTGTCTTCCGGACGATTTTAGACCCGCTACCATCATTACTCTCTAGAGGATTTTAGGCTATCGTAGGAATTGCAACAACCATGGCGGCATCTCACTTCTGTGCATTGCCGGGAAAATTTTTGCTCGTCTTCTCTTGCTCCGAGTTCGTCAGATCGCTGACAGGTTTCACCCCGAGAGTCTGTGTGGCTCTCACCCCTCGAGAAGTATAACTGACATGATGTTCTCATTTAGACAGCTCCAATAGAAAAGGGTTGCCCAATCTCGCTCGCTGAACAAAGTTATTGATACGGTGAGCCGCTCCGGCATATATAATATACTCAAACCGTTGGGCTGCCCTGAAACGCTATTTTCCATTCTTTCACCGTTCTACGAAAACATAAAGGCAACACTCCAGTTTGACGGTTCCAATGTCTATAATTTTTCTGGCTTGCAGAGGGGTCAAACAGGGTTGCGTCATGGCCCCGACGCTGTTCGACATCATTCTTCAACTCTTCTCGCCCACACTTTCCCAGTGGAGGTCGGAGTCATGCTCCACAGTGGTAACCACGGCGGGTTGTTCAACCTTTTCCGGCTGCGGGAAGACTAACACCAAGGGCGTACAACTTCGTGAACTGCTGTATGCCGATGATGCTGCTCTAGTCACTCACTCCGAGACGCATTTGCAAAAGAAACTAGATATCCCTGGCAAAGGCCTGCTTGTCCTTACACTTCTTTCAGATTTGCAACGCAGGCAAGAGAGGCTTTTACAATCGTGCCCAGCGAGATCAAGCTGTTCACTTATTTTGCTTGGTGCATGCATTTTGATGTTGTCAACGGTTTTTGGCTCATTTCTTTAAATAACCAATATGAACACGTCTGCCGTACTCTTTCCTGTAACAAATGAAACCGCACATATTGGACTTGATCAGTGCTTTCGTAAACGCAAAATAACGATTAAAGACTGTTATTTTTATGTTATACAGCACTGTATGTACTGCGTTTATCAAAGTAAACAATCCACATATATTCGCCAAAAGTACTGTAAACCGCGGGCCATGTTGCTGGCGACTGAGTCCTTATTTCATTTGTAAACTCAAGACACAAACTAGAACTAGGCTTTGCGTCTTTTATCAATATCGGTGATGTTCAAATTTCACTTCAGACATGAGAATGTTTTGCAAAAATTGTATTCAACTGAAGGCAGTGGTGGGAAACCTATTTACTCCCACGAGCAGCATGAATTGTGCATTATCGCCGGCGGGCCGCAAAATCAATTAATTTTATCCTAAAATTCTACCTTTCTCTAACTAATAAGAAGAGTGACTTTTCTTGACTTACTATCCAAGTAGCTGCTTATGATATAGCTTCGTTTTGACGTGATGTTGTGCTTAACTTGGGCAACGAAAATTCTGATGCGGGCCATATCAAGTGATCGCGCGGGCCGCAGGTTCCCTACCCTGACGTAAGGCAAAAATGTAACCCCTTTTTCGAGTCATGTGTGCTGGCGTTTGCGACGGGTTTGTAACGCAAATCTTTGGAACCATCATACGAGCATCATACTCCTGCGTTTTTTAAGTTGTTATACCAGCAATGCGCATCCACTCTTTAAAAATCGATATCATCGACCAGTTGCAAATGCCTTAACGCATCAAGCACGGTGCTGATATCTGGAAACTTTACCAAGCTTGTTCAGGGATAGTCAGCTTGACACAGTGCATAACAATTTATGTTTGCCAAAAAAAGCGATATATGTTTTATGATTTGGTGATTTATCATCAGTGTTGAGGATAGCAGCTGAGTTTTTTTACAGAATGCAAGTGAAGTACATTTCTGATAGGTGATCAATTGTGTCGTCGGTTGTCAAATGAGAAGTTGTTTGGCACGGCAGGCTCAAACTATTGACTTGTGCTGAACAAAAATTTTTTAAAAAGTTGATAAACACACCGGTGACATGATTATGTTCTAGGCCTTTCAAATACTTTTGGGAACGTTTTTGGGGTGTTTGTTTGTTTGATGCCTTTGTAAGCTTTACCAAATACAGTAACAATAAAAAACAAATATATTTTACTGCAATGAAATTAAAGCGTCCTGAGTGATATTTTGATGTGAAAAATGTAGCCATTTTGTCTTTTCTGTATTACATAATATTAACGCGCACAGAAACAGAGTTTTTAACTTCAAAATTTCCTGCAAGTCGTACGTTGAAAAATATTGCTTCAATCATGGTTGCAGTTATTTGCACTGACTTTTGAAACGTAAATCGGAAGTTTCGGAAATAAAGACGAAAACCAAAATTGTAATAAACTCAATTCATCTCTAGCCATTTACACTTTGGAGTACAACCATTACGATTCCATATGTGCACGTAGGTTTAACAAACATAGGTTTTCTTGACACATATTCATGTTTCAATTTGGTCCAAAATTCGTGAATCGTTGCATACTGTAGTTCTAACCAGGTGTAAGAAATGAGCTGTGATTCCCTGATGTCAGGTATGTGTTGTACATGAAGTTCATAACTCTTCGAATTCACAGTGGCAGGAGAAAACACCTTTGCGCAACAACGCAAAATTCGGCAGTTAGCAGCCAAAGACACAGCAAAGATTTTACGAAAACAAAGGGTTCAAATAGTTTCAAATTTTAACACCGAAGATAACTGCAAACTGTGGCCAGGTCCACACCTAAATTCGTTTTCGTTGTTAAATTAAATAAATTGTTTTTTGTTGTTAAAGTAAATTATATCAATGACTAGAAAAAAAACTTATTATTGGCAGCACATATTTTGATTTTATCAACAAAAGTTCAATATTACCAGATTGGAAACATACGTTTTTGACCAAAGACTTAGGATTTGAAAGCTTAGGAGTTGCAAGATTTTTAAACACATAGAACTACACCACCTACAAAGAACAGAAACAATCGTAACATAAGTTTTAAACTTCTGAAATATACCGTATTCATTTTATTTATTTTTGAAATGCCGACGCTCCCAAGACAAGATATTCAGATGTGAAGGAACACTTGAACTTTTCGGTACTAGGTCTACAGTCACCAGGGCAAATGAAAGCTTCACATCACCTTTAGTACTTTTTGACGGAGAATGTCGATATTATTACATCTTCACAAACAGTCGTAAGTCACCGCAACTTTTAATGTTTTTGTGAGTCTTTTACATTTTTTCAAAGCACAATTCTTGCATGTCCATCATAGCATTGTTCACTCCACGCTCCCTGCAGCTGAATGAGTTTCAACGCCCAGTTAGTTTTAAGCTTGCGATTGTCCATTTAAGGAACGGGTTCTTAACCAGGAGTCAGTGAATGTGATTTAAAGGGCTAATAGGCTTTGTTCTGACATTTCGAAAGGTTAATAGGCTTTACAGATATTTCGATTACTACTACGATGATTAAGACCTAATTTCAAATATTTATTGTAATCTTCTTGAGGAATCTGTAACCTTTGTTAGAATGTACGAGAGGTCCATGACACACAAATGTTTATGAAAAGCTGATTTAAGGCAACCGTCACACAGAGATTCAACACGAGTTTACTTCAGTGCATTGATTTACCTTAACTTTTGATGTACAAATTAGTTTTTAGCGGTATCAAACTTGTTTCCCACTCAGCATAATGTTTTTCTGTGCGCAGCGTTCTTGCAGCTGCTTTAAGTTTTGGTAATGGTCAATGTTTGCCTGAGCCATTGTTTCACTACTTCCAATTGTAAGGATGGTATCATAAATAAGAAACACACCATTTATATCATTGGTTCTCAACCTTTTTTGGCCCGTGAATCTTCTTCAAAAAATATCCGATGGACCACTTTGCTATGCTGACACCTCATGAACAACTAGTCGAAACTGGGTCAGTGGAATCAAGGATATTCAATCTTATTCCTGTAATTCTATGTGGACCATTACAAATTCCAGGTGGACCAGGCTGAGAATAACTGATTTAGATTAAACAACTCACCATTCAGGGGTTTCCGAAAAATTTCGCTACTACTTCGCTTCCTCTCGCTTTGACTCGATCACGCCAGGAACACGTGCTGTGGCTGAGAATAGAAATCTCTGTGGCCTTGATGCCACTTTGGTAAAGCTTAAGGAACTAAACTGATTGGACCAAAAGACAAAATTAACATTTAACCCAGTGTTTCTTAACCTTTCTTCGGCCATGGACACCTATAAAATTCTTACAAAGCTATGAACCACTTGGCAAGAAAAACATTGCACACACATCGAAACAAGTTTTAATCAACGTAGTCGTAGTCTGCATACAAAACGGAAACGTAGTAATATATCATGAACTGCACCAAAAGTTACATCCAACGAACAACCAACTAAACTACTGTATTCAACAAGAGCAAAAACGCTAGTGAGTCAGAAAAGAAACAACGTAATGAAGCAAACAACAAGCAGTATTCTCTCAGGGTATTTACACTGGCAAACACTAGCACACAAGTATAACGTTAACACTCTTCATTCGTAATTTAATTGCCCAAGCTTCTTCAATGATTGTTGGTGCTTGTCGTTATCTTCAATAAGAACATGAAAGTGTGGTGTAGTCTGTGACAAAATCACGCATGTCATCCTTTGCACCCAAGCTATTTCTATTTTTCGTTTTGATAGGAAGAAGAGCTGAAAACCCTACTCCCAGAGGCAGAGCCGGAGGAAGGGCCCCCATACCCCCCGGCCGGGAGGACGGGCAAAAAAGGGGCCCCTAAATCTGAATGAGTACCTTTGTTACGGCATATAGAGACACCAGAACTGAACTCACCAAGAACTGATTTCACACATTTCCCCTTTCAATATTCATATTTATCTAATACGTCAAAGAAACCGATCTTCACACAACCCATAACTTCCTAAAGCCAACCATTGCGAAATGCATTATGAATAGCTTCGTTGTTAGCATTTGCCTTGGTAAGCTGGCTGTTGTGCAGGTAACGTTTGCTGAATCCACGTTGATTGTAAGCATTTTTAGTATAGCCTAGTAAAAAATTATTCAGGAAAATTAAGTTGTAGACCAGTTGCGTAGCTAGAGGTTTTGGTCATAGGGTGGGAAACTTATAGCTGAAAGAGGCCCACTGGCCACGGTAGAGGGCCCTCGCCAAGATTCAGAAGAAAGTTTAGAAATTTAAGTGGTGTCCGGATGTGGATTCCTATATACTAAAACCAGAAATCACCGGAATGCAACAGTGCAAAAATTTTCGAAAAACGCAAAAAACAGCAACTTACTGAAAACCAAAATAGTACTGCATACCGAAATATAAGCAAAATGGGGGATCAGTTTCTGCATTTAGCTTATCAGGGGGAGGTTTGTACCCTTGCACTCCAGTCAGTCACACCACTGTTGTAGATCTGTGTTGTATCCTTTCACTGTCCAAGAAAAGAATAACCGGTATACAATCATATAAAATCGTATTCGTAGCCCGCGCCTGTAATATCCAGTGTATCTTGCAGCAGAGCTGTCCAATGAAAACTCGAAACTTTACACTAGTAAGAATCCAGTTATCTAACGAAGAGCAGTGTTCCCCATAGGTGTAGGAGCAAGCAAATTTTTAGGGGTGCGAAGGATTTTTGCCCGAATAAAACTGCATAAAAAGTCACCTCCAAAAAAAGCACCTCATGTCATTTTGGGCGCCATTTCCTTCAAATCAAAGCATGTTGGGCACCATTTTTGCTCACACTGTGAATTTGCTCAGATTTTCAGGGAGTTTGTGAAGGTTTTCAGAGATTTTGCCCGGATTTTAAAGGATTTTGCCTGGATTTTAAGGGATTTTGCCCAGATTTTCACCAAATCAAAACTTTTGGGGGTTTGTTTGCACCCCCCTGCATCCCCGCCTCCTACACCAGCGCTATGCCCAGTGGTGGGCCTCGGCCCAATTGTGGGCCGTTCAGGACTTTTTTATTGGGCCGTGCAACGCTTGTTGTGGGCCGGGTTTGCTGCGCCGGTTGCGTGGGATCAAACATAGGCTGCTGTAACAACTATTTTGAACAGCGTAGTCCAACTTCTTTTGACCTAAGGGCCATTTTACAAAACATACCAATTTGCAGGCCACCTCAAAGAAAATGATGTATGAAACATCAGATTCACAAGATTTAAACTTAAAAAGGGTAAAGAAGTGAGTGAAGAGAGTGTGTCATTGAAATGATTACACGATGCACAAATAGCGATAAACAATTCGTTACAAATCTTAATCAGTGCGATTCCTGTGGTTGAGGCGTGTCTGACACTATTGTTCCTTTAACAATACCAATATGTTAGTGATAACAAGTCGATTTTCCAGTGTATCATCTGCCATTCGATTTCTGTATTTAGATTTGACTTGCTTCGTGGTAGAAAATGGGTACAATGTAAAGAACGGATGTCCGTCAGTGCGGATATTTTTAACGGATGTGTGACGTAAATGGAGTGAAAAAATACCTCGTTACACAATGAATAAAGGTAAAAATACAATAAAAAGAATATTTGTCGTTGCAGTTGAATACAATTTTCTCCCAAACACCTAATGCTAATAAGTTACGATGTTTTTATTTTTCATATTTTCATAACGGTTGAAACCTAAATTTCGGTCCCGCTGGAGCTTGTCAGGAATGGAATAATCTTCTTGTTGCGAGGAGGATGGTGGTTGAAAGTAAGCGTAGGCTAGCAACATAGGCGTACTAGGCGGGGGATC
>JGI24021J15306_10006404_pt1 | contig 14162 bp, 9 predicted proteins | sample Ectturendosymbi1_FD_15306 | JGI IMG/M metagenome (IMG submission 15306) | reverse complement strand
ACTGGAGAAGCTTGCTTCGCATGTGGCTGTCGAAACTCCTACAGTTAAGCCCGCGCTCAGCAGCAAGTGTATGGTGGGAAAAGCTGCTTTATACTTCCAAAGTATTTCAAAAACTGGTCCAAATTCATACGGATGTTTTCATTCAAAAGCACATCAGGAAGCATTGATGAGACAAATGCTTTTCACAATTCTTTTTGAATAAGGACTGAGTATGCGTAATTTTACGTGAAATCGATTTCCTATTAAAAATTTGCTGATCGATTCCTTGGTTACACCCATCGTGGAAAATACATACTTGAATAGAGATATGCGCAAGTTTGAATCATCGCAAAAAACGAAAGCAGATGGCAGTCGACTGATTCCTCGAAAGCATACAGAAACACTAGTGCTTATAAGTGTCACAATAGTAGTTTTAGCATCGAGAAGATTTTTACTGATATGTTTGGTAGTTGAATTGACTAAAGAACAAAGAGGTTGTAATTCTTCTTTGTCGAGAAAGCAATTCGATGCTGATAAACGAGCACGCAAAAATTTGATGAAAGACATATTAAATTCCAATAACCGGTGGCTGAATTCACTCTGAATAGTATCAATGATTTCAAAGTAAGATGCTTTCAAATTCAAACACTCACTTTCATTGTGAATTCCGATGTGTTTTGTGATGAATGACGTCCTCTCTGAATCGAGATGAAACTTACTTTTTTCGATTGTTCAGGGTGGGATGTAGTTTCGCTTCTTTACAGGGTGGGACAAACTGTAGCTTGCTTGCACCACTCACTAAGTACGGAATACGTGCTAGCTGCATTTTATGCTGACTTGTGCTAGTCAGTGCTACAGTGATCTATACACATGCTGAAGCATTTCTGCGTCAGGCACAGAATTACCTAATCTTTTTTTATCAACTTCTAATTCGCATACATTATCCTACTGGGTTTGCTTTGACTATTACAAGAAGTTCTGTTTGACTACAAGCAAGCCTAAAACCAGTCCAATGTTCCCTCTTAGATGCGCAACTGCGCAGTACCACCAAATCATTTGCGCAGTGAAATCTGATTCTCGTACACTTGCAACATTCAGAAACGTTGGAAAAGCAAGAAAACAAGGGGAAGCTGTTTGAAATAAATGTGTAGGCCCTACTTTATTCGTATTTTCATAAGATTTTATGCTTATCCTAAAATGGAATAATTCACGAAATTTGTAATTCATTTAGAATTCTAACAACTAAGCCAAAGTTGCCAGAATTTGCTTAGAGAGAACGCTGGCTAAGGCTTTAATTATGGCATTACCATAGCCAGCTTGCTATAGTGCCATGGAGTTGTTCGCGCTAACGGAGAGACTGCAGAAACAGTTTCGAAAGACTGTCTCCAGTGACTGTGACGTCACAAATCGAAATTGTTACCAGTGTGGACATTCCTTAATATAATTCATTTTGTAACAATGAGGTTACCTTTTAACGCAACGTGTGGTGATGTTGTGAGTTGGCGCAATGATCAAACAGATTGAAAACAAGCAATTGCAAAATTTATTAATTTTTCGAGTTTGAATCATTTAGGGGGGCACTGCCCCCGAATGCCCCCCGTCGCTACGGACCTGGATTAAAATGCATTGGCATATTGACACCGACCTGTTTCAAATAAAGTTGAAAATATCAAAACTAGCTTTTATCAAGGACAGTTTTACCAAATGGCTCTAAGAAAAATCAGTAATAATACTTTTGTTTATTTGTAAGAACAACCCTGCATTTCAACCTTTTGGACTGCAGCGCAAATCGCTTGCTGCTGTAGCAGTCACGTGTGTCCTCTCACCTGAAATGAGAGACTTTTGGCGAAGCAAGAGTTTTGACCATTTTCAATGATGGAAGAGAATGATCAAAAAATCAACTACCAAGAAAAGTTTGCTAAAGCTCATGTTAAGTAAAACAAGATTGACTATTTGACACTTCACAAGGTTGATTACGAAAATTAAAGCCGAATATGAAGAAGTGCAGAAGAGAGCTAATATAGGTGTGGTTTCTATGTGAAGAATGTTTTGGTTGGTAAAATGATGGTTTTTGATCATGAAATTCAGGTTATAAACAGTTATTATCACTACATGTGTCCGACGGAAGTAAAGACATTAAACGTCAGTTCAATTAGGAGCCCTCAATCTGTAGATTGCTTAATCAGATGAAGCGATATTTTGAATTTCAATCTTTTTGATCTTTCACTGGCTTGGTACAGTACAGCTCACATGTTGATTTCAGTTATGGTTTTGTTTGTAAAAACTTTAGATTTTAGTCATATTATGAGCTTTGGAGAGTCTCTACAAAATAGCAATAATATTCAAATGTACAGCAGACACTTTTCAATATTCATATAGCTTGGCCTACTACTGGCCTTAAGGTTTTGGAATGTTGATCATATGATGCTGTTTAAGTATTTTCAACATATCAAGCTTCGTTCATACATTTTTTACCATTTTCCTCAGCACATTTTTTCCGTCGATGAATCAAACAACTGTGCAACGTTCCAACAATTGATCGACATGGCTGATTACCGAGGTTTGGTCTTTGTTGTTTTGTTAGTCTATGATTTGCTTGCATAGTCTTAATCTTTAAAGGTGCATGTCAGGTTTACAACCATGCAAGTTGAACAACAACAACATGCAATACCATTTTTGAAATGAATTGGAAAAATGTAAACCACAAATTCTTTTCGGCGCGTCATGAATCATCCATACAACTCCGAAGCATGTATTTTGTAAAAAGTCAGAAAAAAATACATTTAAAAAAAGTGCACGAGGAGTAGAAATATTCCCTCACCGTCAGGCAAAATTTTGACGAAGTTTAGAAATCTTGAGTTTGTTGAAATTTTTACCGTAAGCGTTTGCTACTTTGACCCTAATGCATAAAGCTAGTGGCAACGAGATTTTGACCGCGGTAACATAAAAGTTGATGCAAAGCTTACCATCAAAGTTATTAAGTCATACTTAACAAAATAATCATTTTTTGAGAATGTCGCATAGAAATATGACGAATGGCGATAATTTTAATGACAAGATAACACAGTACATTCCTCAACTTAATGAGAACAGAGCATAACGGAAAAGCTAGAAACGCTATAAATTCTTCTTCGATGTTTGAACGAGTTGCTACAATTCACTGCTAGACCGCACTAGATCTTGGGGCAGGTGTTGAGCAGCCACTTGATTGTCTCGCCATCCAGAACCGTCAAGTCGTCCAGTCCATAAAAAGATCGATGGATTGGGCATTGGAGGCCAGCATGGTCGACGATTTGAACTTCTGGGCCACATACACAGACCGTTGAAGGGGCCTTGCCCTATTTGTCTAAGTAGTGGTGGAAACGTCCGGCACCGGTGCAGAGGCGGTTAAGCCGGACCCACGCTGTTCGTGGCAGGGCCATTCCAGGAGGGTGGGTGCAGATGTCGGGGATGACAGTGCGGAGTTTCGTAGTGCTCTCCAACCACTCCACATTGCATTGATGATCCGCCCAGTGCGCCGCACTTTTGTTTGTGTTGTCAGATGAACGGATGAGTTGTTGTGCGGCGGGCACAAAAGGATGTCTCGATTAGAGATGCCGCGCATTCCCATCCGGTGGGCAGGTGATCTCTGAATGGAGCCGATGCCAGGCTCTATGACACAGCGTGCTAGAAACAATGTGGCCATTTTGTGGCAAAGCTCAGCAGGTTGGATGCCCGCGAGGATAGGAAGATTGTCTGTTGGTGTAGGCATGGTGTAGGAGCAAGAAAATTTTGGGGTATGCGAAGGATTTTTGCCCGAATTTCCCATACTTGCCCGAAACGTTTTTGTGCGACTTTGGCCCTTTCCGCAAAGATCATGAAGACCTTCGTTTGGTGTGATCTCCACAAAAGGCCTTCGTGTGTTTTTTTGCAAATGGGGGGCACCTATTTATGAGGTCAAACAATGTTTGGCGCAATTTTTGTCTGGATTTTCAAACATTTTGCCCGGATTTTCGACAAATCAACATTTTACCCCTGCACCCCCGCCTCCTAAACCATTGTGTGTAGTACGCAGGCATCCAGTCACAAGCATATATCGAAGCGGAACGTCAAGTATTCCATGTGTTTAGCATATTTGAAATAGTGGGAAGAACATGCTTCACAAAATATCAGAGTTTGTGACAGAGTGTCACAGAGCGCCAATAGGAACTTCTCTAGTTGTAAAACGCGCAGTGTAGCGCAGGCAATAAAGAGTGAACATGGTCGAACGGAAAAACTCTTATTGTTTTTGTTGCCGAAACCACTCGAGCCCTGCATTCGTGGTTCGCGTCTCCAAAAAGCGACCGTTACAAGTTGGTGTTGAGGATTGAACTTTGAAATACACTCATTAATTACCCACATTGCAGTTTGTTGTTGATGGCCAACGACGTACGACATGAAACTCATGATATAAGTCTTTTGAATATCGACGCATTTTGATACGCACATACAAAAAGCAATTTTGCAGTATCAAATCCAGTTTAAAACGATGATGTCTCCCACTGAAATATTGTGCCCATTGCTCTTGTTAAATCGTAGCATGTTTTAGTGCTTACTTGCATTATCTGCCGTCACAAATTGACGAAAGTTAAAACACATTCTATCATGGTATTTAGTAACTCTGCGTTGTCTTGAAATAGGCAAAACCCAAAATTCGGGACATATTATCTGATCAGAATCAGGGATGCAATATAATGGAATATCGAATCCTATGGATTCGAATCCTTCACTAATCGAATAAAAAAATCAGACCTATTTCGAACATTTAGGTTCGAAATAAATTTGCAATAAATAAATGTAAAAAATTGCAAAGTCGGTAAAATGAATGATTTCAATAAGTCTTCCAGTCGCAATAAATTTTGCAGTGGCACTCTTTGCGCTCCTGACATAGAGAAAGAAACACTCAAAAAACTCACGGCACTGCATAGTGGCGGTGCCTCTGCGCGATCAGCTCATTTTGCTATTAACAAGTTATTCCGAAATAGGATTCGATATTCTGGATTCGAAAGGAAGATTCCGGAATATTCCAGAACCTCTGAATGTTCCATAATGCACATCCCTAATCATAATACGGAATTAACTTCATTTGTAAGTGCAATGAGTTAAGCTTTCTCATTCGTTAACTGCGCAGATTTTCCAAGTAGCAAATCCATTACGGTTGATGACGTGATGCTTCTTCCTTATTCAAGCGGAACGACAGGTGTACCAAAAGGAGTCATGATCACGCACAAGAACATTGTTTCTTGTTTGTCTATATGCAAGTATGTCTATTAAAATCATGTGGGAGTTACGTTTTGCCAAAAAAAGCCTGTTTGCTTAAAGGTGACGTAAAGAGTGTTGTTTGTTCCATAAATTTTGTGATGCATTTATTGCTTGCGTATTGCCACATGCCATTCAGTTTTCACTATTTATTTAAACCTATTGTGCTGAAAAATTATTTTCTGTATGCTCTTCATGTCTAAAGCATTCAGTGCAGTCACTGCTAAACCTTGGAATTTAATTGTTTTGTACTTCTAAACTCCTACGTTGATTTATAGTATGAATTAGACCTTCTTCAAACACTTATTGTTTTAACCCTTGAAGGCCCCGTGCGCCACAATTTTTGCGCAGAAGCGTGATAGGTCATAACTCTTGAACGGATCGGATTAGAGAGCCAGTGAAAATATCCCTGGATGCCGGGAAAGCAAGGAGTCCAATGAGCTTGACAAAAATACACCTTCACATTTGAAATGTTTGAGAAAAATCCATAGTTGTGCTTTTGTCCCAATAAATTTTTGGAAATTTTCAGAGAAAATCAAAAAACGCGTTCCTCGCACCCCGTTTAGCCTTCCGATCTTGTTTTTGCGCTTCGCCGACCGCTGGAATACCCAAGAACGGGATATTCGCGATAAAAGTGAGTTCAGCCTGCTTTTTGGGGAAAAATTAGGAAGTAAAGAAGTGTGGGTTGGGTGGATTGAGTTCCATATCATGTTTTGGGGTCCTGAAAAAAAGTAGTGTGAGTAATTGCTTGATTTATTCTTTAAAATATTCTAGGAGCTACCTTGAAGCTTTAGAGACTGTGGTTAGCTTTCTAGCTTAAGGGGTTGGGGAGTTATGGCCAAAAATTGACCCAGAAAATAGCTCGGCCACCTAGTGGATATTTTGATTTTCTTCAAGATTAAATTTTCCCGTCAATATTTAGCTCAAAATGTGATGAGATGTTGTAAGACACCCAAATAACCCTGTTCTGCAAGGTTGATAGGGTTGGTGTGTACTGACTGGCATAAACGTGGCTTGAAGCGCAAAAAAACAAAATCTTTGGAAATTGCCCCGTTGAACCTCCACCTAAAAAAATTTCAACGTTTTAGATCATCACTGCTAAGGTAAGGTCCTCACGGACATTTGTTTGTGGAAAGATTTTTTCCAACGTGTTTAGTTTGAGCTCTATAGCTGTTTAAATGGACGCAGCTGGTTTTTCTGGCCTAAGCGAAAAGATTTTTTCCCCCCAGAATGATGTCATAAGTGTGCGAAACCTACCTCAAAAGATGCAGTGCTATGTCCTGGATCCGATAATGCCTTCACTGACTCTCGAGCTCAATCCTTTCAGAAGTTATGGCCGATCATAACTTCGTTTGCCAAAATTTTGGCGCGTGTGGGGACTCAGGCTTAAAACCAAACCAACTGGGCAGAGTTGCAGTACGTTTGTCTCGCTTGGATATTAACTACTTGGTTCTACCGATGTTTCACATCTACGGTGCCCTGGTAGCAATGATCACCCTCGTTCAAGGAGTTAAGATCATCTTAGAAAATCGATTCGACTTGATCAGTTTGTTTCAGCAAATTGAAAAACACAAGGTAAGATGAAACTTTTCAGATGTTCTCTTCCATGAAAAATAGTTATGTTTTCCTTCTTTTTTTGAAAAGCAGAAAAGAAATATGGACTAGTTATACACTTGGTTTTAAGCCCAGGGAACTCTAATAACTATAAAATAAAACTGTCGGGCTTGTATAGGAAACATATCTTTTCAGGTCACGACTTTCAGCGCGGTTCCTCCTATTTTGGTTGCAATCGACAAACTCCCACTTGCTCAACAGTTTGATGTTTCTTCCTTGCGAGAGATCGGATCAGGCGCAGCTCCTCTTCCAGATGGCGTAGCGGAGTCAGTGGAAGAAAAAAACAATGTAAAAATATCGCAAGGTCCGGGTTTTGATTGCCTTGTTCTTTTGAGCTACTTCTTCAAATCACTACTAGGGCGTATTAGATCTCGGGGCAGATGTTGAGCAGCCATTCGATTGTCTCATCGTCCAGCACCGTCAGGCCATGCAGTCCATGAGGATGTCAATGGATTGGACATTGAATGACAATATGGTCGACGGTTTGTTCATTTGCGCCACACTCACAGGCCGCAGAGGAGGACATACTCCATCTGTATAAGCAAGAGCGGAAACGTCTGACAACAGTGCGGAGGCCGTTAAGCCGGATCCGTGCTGTTCTGGGAGGTTTCATTCCGAGACGGTGGGTTCAGGTGTTGGGGATGAAAGTGCGAAGTCTTGCGGGGTTGTCCGCCCACTCCGGATTCCATTGATAAGCCGGCAAGTGCGCCGCACGTATGTTGTTGTCAAACAAACAGATGAGTTGTTGTGGGTACAAACGGGTTTCTCGGTTTGAGGTGCCGTGCATTTGCACTCTCTGGACGGGTGAGCGCCAGGCCCGCAACCAGAGGGAGGGACAATCGGGCAATTGCACCCCCCCGGAATTTTTAAAACGTATGTATTTGTTAGGTACAGCAACAAGTTACATCATTCCCTTCCCCCCGAGAATATCAGTTGGTTGCTGCCCTGGTGAGCGCTGAGTGGAGCAGGTGTCCAGGCTCACGGCAGGGCGTTCTAGAGACTGTACGGCTCCATCGCGACGAAGCTCAGCAGGTTGGATGCCTGCGAGGATGGGAAGGTTGTCAGCTGGTAATGGACGTAAGCATCCAGTCACAATTCGAAAAGCGTCGTTCATGGCAGGGTCAATAAGTTTCGGATTTTCGGATTTTCGGATTTTCGGATTTTCGGATTTTCGGATTTTCGGATTTTCGGATTTTCGGATTTTCGGATTTTCGGATTTTCGGATTTTCGGATTTTTGGATTTTTGGATTTTCGGATTTTCGGGTTTCGGATTCGGGAAAACCCGGGTTGGAAACAATATTGCAGATATCGGGACTGAAGATGTGTAGTGTTGCGTGAAATTGATTTCCTGTTAAAAAATTGTCAATAGACTCTTAGCTTATATTAAGAGCTTCTAATTGTCATACAAAAGCATTCGGAAATGCATGTAACTTCTAATTTTTGATTGAAGTGCTTTGGTCTTGCAGTTGCATTGTTAAAGACGTGCTTGTTTCTCAAGAGATTTAGGACGTCAGTATCTTTCAAATGTACGCTTAAAACCTTTGCGTTTATATGCAGGATGGGGTTTGACGGAGGGCGTTCCTTTGACAGGCATGTTTTACCCCAATTGTCCAGCAAAATCAGTTGGGCTGGTTGTGCCTAACACTTTGCTAAAGGTAAGCTACTTTGTTTCAACACCTTGAACAAATTACAGTTACCACGGCAAAGCTATCGGAGGAGACTGAAAGATTTTGTTTATATTTAATGCATCAATTGTGCACTGACCTGTGCAGCGTAAACTGTACAACCGTTTTGCGCCAACCAAAGCAAAACCAAGTATACTTGCAATCGAACTAACTTCTTGTTGAGACTATTTACCTTTTAACCTCTAACACCATATGCATTTAATATTTTCTTTTTGTTCAGTTTACTGCTAAAGTAATATATATAATTCTCGTTGCAACTTAAATCTGGAAATTGTGTTATTTAATGAAAGTCTATAAGAAAATAAAAATAGGGACGTAAGAATTTTCAGTTGCGAGTACAAAACGTCAGGGGAGCTTGTCTGATATTTGGACTTTCTGAATGCAATATCATGCACCATTCTTTTGTTATTATTTCATTATCAAAGTATCTAGTCTAGCAAGGAGCAGATGTTTGTTAAATTTTATCTGTAAATCACTCTGGATAACACAGAATTAAAAAGTTGTGTAGCGCTATTTGCGGGTACTTTTTGGGTGAAGCATGGATTCATCAGCAACAACACGGGTTCTGACAGCTTTAACCTGAAAAATGATCTGTGAGACAGTAAAGATGCATTTCCCAGTTATCTTCCACTTAAATTTGCTTTGATAAAAGTATAAAATCACAACACCCACAAGATCGTTAACCGAAAAGGTTGTTTTTTCCTAATGCGTTTCATCCTTGTTTAAAACGTTATTTTGCACTTAAACACATCGAAAACCATTCCAGTGCCTTTTGAGGAATTTTAGGCTACAATTCGCCGACCGATTGCGCTATAGAGGCAGTGAAGACATCACAAGATGCGGATTTTCGTGTACGTTTAGAAACAACGGGTAAATTTGTATTTGAAATGTTTTCATTGGTCCTAATGACGTCACAGGTACGTACTGGTGACGTAACACTGCCAGGCAAAATTTCAAATCCCAGGTACTGCACCTTATGTCTTCATTGACTCTCTAGCGCGGCAGATAGGCGAGTTATGAGCAACATTGCCTCAAAGTTCCTACAGTGTCTTTCGAGGTCCTTGAAAAGGTCGCCACCTAATTTAGCGTTAGTTAGATCTGTCCATCAAGTAAACCGCTATTAGAACGGAATGCTTCATCCTGACTTTTATTCGAAAGCAATCTGCTTTAACGGTTCAGGTAACCTTGAAAACCTGATTAAAAAGGTTCTAGTTGCCAAAACGATTCCAAACGTTTTAGGAGCAAAGGCGCATTTTTCAACAACTCGGCAATTTTTCTCAAATTCATCTGCCCCCAAAAAAAACAATATTGTTGTTATTCGAATTTTATATTTTTTCAGAAAGGAACATATTTTCCTTCCAAAAAATGTGGGAGGTACACACAGTTCCTGTAGCCAAAATGGCAAATCTATTTTACAGGCATGAACTACCGAGGTAAACATGGCCCACGCGCATCGACTCGGAGCTACTGTGTTCACACGTTAGGTATGCACTGCCATCTCTGCAACAACCCTCCCCCGTTGCCTAAAAATACAAAACCTGTGCATATTTCCATAGGAAGGCTCGACAGAACGCTGAGAAAAAATCAGCTGCTGAAGGAATCAGCTTAATAATTTTATTTAAAGTCTTTTTGAAATTCAATTGAAAAGTGAATTACGCTTAGGAGTATGAGCTATAGTCACTTCAGCGGGGACTTAAAATGCACTCCGGCCGACGTTTCTGTCATTATTTTCAATTTGTTTTATTTACTATTTTCGCAATAATGATATGGAGAAAAAGGTAGGCAATAACGTAAAGAACGTGTCCTGAATGCTCAGTCTCTAACAATTATCTATTAGCTCGAAGACATAGGTAGTTCTGATAAAAAAGCACAAACGCACTGCACTAACTCGGCAAGGAACCATCTACTAGAGCAGGGGTTTCCAGCCTTTCTCTAACCATGTACCCCTTCAGCATTCCGACAGATGAGCACGTACCCCTTCAGAATTTCGAAAGATAATTATGTACCCCTTCAGGTTTTCGACAGATGAACATGTGCCTCCAAAATTTCTTATGATAATATATTTTATCATGATTAATCACAGATATAATTAAAAATAAGCACATAATGGCTTTTTAAAATAATGTCTACTGATACATGTATACATTTTTGGAAATAATGATATGTAAATATATATTTCTCTTCTATTGCTAACCTCACATGTAACCCTTCGGATAGGCAAATGTACACCTAGGGGTACATGTATCCCAGGTTGGGAACCTCTGTACTAGAGCTAGATCAAAAAACATGTTTCCACACATTGTTCATGGGCTACTAAATTACTTCAGAATCATACAAAAAGTGCAATTTTTTCGTACTTATTTGAAAAATACGAGCTGATTTTTTCAAATGTTTTTTGCTTGAAACGAAATACTTTGGAAACAAATTGATTTTCCAGGTTATCGACACCAAGACTGGAAAGGAGCTTGGTCGCAATCAACACGGAGAGCTTTGTGCTAAAGGCCCTCAAGTAAAGGCTGACTTAACTTGTTCAACCTAAGTAGACGTTTAATTTTCATCGTTTACCGTGTCCCTAGCTATTGAAATATACCTGCTGGCACGGCTGTGGAGCCGGAACTCAAATGTCGGTCTCCGACTCCGGCTCCGGCTCTGGCTCCAGGCATCTGAAGTTTTTCGCTACGGCTCCGGTCGCTCTCCGACCTCTAAGAAGCTTTGGCTCCGGCTCCAGAACGGTTTGGTCCAATAAAAACTAAAAACCATTGTATTATTTGAAAAACTCGCTTGCCCCACAAACTATGACTGTTGAACGGGAACCCAAGTTTCAGGCTCCGGTTCCATCATCTAAAATTTTTTGGCTTCGGCTCCGGTTCCAGCCATCCAAAATTGCTTGGGCTCCGACTCCACAGCCCTGCCTTCTGGCGGTCATCAAAAATGTTTGTTAAATGGAACTCCTTTAAGTAATTGCGGTTGTTTTTCGAACAAAAATAATAAACAGAAATAACACATCCTAATCTGCATTTCTTGCCGTTGTATGAGAGTATTATGGGAGCACTAGAGTCCTGCACGGGTTGAAGTTTTTGTCCGCTCCTACCCCACGCGGCAAATGTCTGAACCCACACCCACACACTCCACGCACCTTTCCAAACCGTACCCGCCCCAACCGGCACTATTTTCGTCCTAAACCTGCACCTGTCACTGTGTGTCTGAAAACCACAAAACTCATGCAACATATCTCATCGCTAGTGGCAATTTATTCAGTGGTTCATTTCAAAGCAAACATGTAGCAATGAATTTATTACTCATGTCATTTTCACATGCCTTGGGTCAACATTCAGTTACTCTCGCAAAGAATATCTTATCCCGCGCCTGTTCCGCACTAGGCTCAACCGACGCCAACCCGCACACATGCACAGTGTAGCTCAGCGGGCTCCCACACCCGCGAGGGTTAATCCGCCCCGCGCAGGATTCTACTGAGCACACGTTTTTTGCTGATTTAGCTTATGAACAACGTTGCCTATCAAATTTGTAGAATATATCATATACGTTTTGTGGACATTTAATTATTTCCGAATTTCAAGCTGCTAAACCAATGAACAGAGAGTTTTCAACAACGCAACAACCAAAGTAGCAAAAAGACATACAAATAAGCGGGGAAGTGTCTTCAATGCTTAATAAAATTCTGTTATATAAAGCAAAACTCGTGTCATTCCCAGGTTATGAAAGGTTACTACAAGAATCCAAAGGCGACTGCCGAGACTATTGACGCAGAAGGTTGGCTGCACACTGGCGATATTGGTTATTACGATGACAAAGGATTTGTTTACGTCATCGATAGAATAAAGGAGTTGATCAAAGTAAAAGGATTCCAGGTGAGTAAAACCAAATTGTTTCTGTTACCGTCACACCAAAACAACTTTACACGTTTTTGCGAAACTTGTTTGCTTTTCAAGGTCGCTCCCGCTGAGCTTGAAGAACTTCTGCTGCGTCATGATAAAGTTGCTGACGTCGGAGTGATTGGAATTTCCGATCCTGAAGCAGGAGAAGTTCCAAAAGCGTTTGTAGTGAGAAAAGACAACGCGTTATCTGACCAGGAACTTCACCTGTTTATCAAAGGTAAAGAATAATTTACGTGCCAAAAACAGTAAAAATTTATCATGTCATGAATATCTGTGTTTATCTGGCATGCTTCGTAGAAAAGAAAGTTTCTTTTTGTTTCTTTTTGTTTGGAATTTACTGCTTCAAATTTTTTGTGCACTTGTTTATTGAAGCTGTGGGAAGAACAAGGAACTGGAAAAGTTATATCTCGTATTTCCTGTTTTCAACAAACATCTGCAGATACGTTTAAACGTAACTAGAAAAACGTTTCTTAAATCCAATCATACTTGCACGATTGGTTATGAAGTAAGAGTCCTTAGCACCTTCTACTTATCCTTGCATAATGATAGCTCAAGGGAGACCCTGAACGTCTTGCTTCTACCGATTTCTTGTTGTTTGCCCGGGGAACTAACTTTTGCACCAACTTACCAACACTACTCAGTCGCATCTAGGGCTGATTTTATTTTAAGTTCAAATCAGTAATCGCCAAACCACAAAGTCCAATCGTCGTCTTACCCTTATTTCATTTTAAGGTCTAGGGACGCGGTGAGGTGCTTCAAAGGAAGTTTCAGTATAGCACGCCTTATCACCACACTTTGTCAACATCGAATTTTTACAGATAAAGTTTCAAAATACAAGTACATCCGTGGTGGAATTTCTTTTGTTGATGAAATTCCGAAAACGCTCAGTGGAAAGATACTTCGCAGAGAACTGAGACTCATGCAGAAGCAACAAGAAAAAAATTCTCTTCGTTCAAAATATTGAGACCAAATGTGAAGATGTCCTAATGGATTTTTGTTTTGCAAATTTTGCGTTAATATTTTACATGTGCGAAGTAAATTTTCGCATAAATTACAAACAGTTTGAAGGTAATTTATGCAAACTTTGTCAATAAACCATTGGCTTTTGTTGCTTGAAGCAAAACATGGTTTTAAATTCAGGTTTTTGAAAGAATAACACGTAATATATTTGACTTGGAGAATAAGACGATTTTCTATATAACGAGGCTTGTCTTTGATACGAAAGTAAAAACATTACTGATTTTCAGTATATGGTTCAAATGCAGTAAGGAAAACAATAATGTTTGACCGCATGGTGCGACAATCGTGAATAGATGAACCACCAGATGGTATTCACTTGAAAGTGAAGGCTGCAGGGTATTATTTAAAATTGTTTTAAGCAAAATTTTGTTGATATTTTCATTTCCTTTCAGTTTAACAAAGTGAAATCGATGTGCTGTTTACCCATGCGGCCTATCGGAATGCTTCAACATCTGTTTTATAAATCGACAAGAGTTCTGACGAAATAAGTGCAAGGCGAATGGAGTTTCGTAAATGTTCTACAAGATCAGACAAAGCAAAAGTTTTCAATGTGAAGAGAGTTTGCCAAATTGAAAATGATTTAGACTGCAATTATTGCCGTTGAGGCTCAATATAACAGCACGAAAATGGTAAATGTTCTGCATCTGCAATACATCTTAGTTTGCTGGGATTCTATAGGGGAAGCAGGGTT
>JGI24021J15306_10006402_pt1 | contig 14165 bp, 5 predicted proteins | sample Ectturendosymbi1_FD_15306 | JGI IMG/M metagenome (IMG submission 15306) | reverse complement strand
GCTTGGTGTAAAACCAATATAGTCATCGGGCCGATGCAGAAGTGAAGTTTTGTAAATACAGATTCCCGATCTTGTTTTTCAGAGGTGCTTTCATAGCAACGCTAATCACGCTTTGCTTTATCCCTACAAATGATTTAGAATTTAATAAACTTAATTTTGTTGTTGGACATGGTACTGTAGTTCAGCTTGTTTGCACTACTATCAGACTATGGACACGGTGCAAACAAGCACAGCAATATGGTAGAACACATCAGTTGGGTTTTGTCAGATCTGTCAGTTGGAGTGCACAAAACGGTGAATCGCATTGGTCGCACGTGCACATCACTCTTAAGTAGAACACATAGATTTTCATGCATTTTACAAGACGTGTAGGTTACACCGCGATTTCATGTCTTGTTTCAGTTGCTTAACGTTAAAAAGACGATAAATTGCAAGGTACGATATATACATTGCAAGGTATGGTAGCTAAATATTTTTCTTGCACATTGCCACTCTTTAAATATGCTACAAATCTTTAGCTACTGGGCATCGTGCAAGCAGCCCCACCCCTAGTCAAATCTCCATCGATATCCTCTTACAGTAGCAAAAAATGTTTGTCCAAAAATGGCGTAGGCTACTTCACAAAATGATTTACAATTTATTTTTACTGCTGATGGGTGGATGATGTATCCTTTCAATCTCCCCTTGTCAGCCCCTGCATGCTGTTGGGTACCCTTTCGATTGACCAAACATTGTTTGTCTACTAGCCTTTCCCAACTTCAATCAAACTCTCAAGCAGAATTATCTAAACCAACTAGAGAAGACTTCAAGATATCCAAAAGAAAACGAACCAGACGTCTTTCTGAATACATACCCAGATACCAACCTAGCCTACAATGTAATGTCTGCATACTGTAGCAGTCACGCTAGCGCGAGCGCTACATGTGAGCAAAGTCGGCCAAAGCAAGAAGGGAAAGACCAAGCAAGCGACACATATAAGTGGCTTCCATGCACATGGAAGTAAGTGCCGTCTTTGGCCGATTCGTCTGCGCGCCAACGGCACCAACATCTGCCCAGACTAGTGACATAAGGGTTTGTTGCTTCAAGCCCACACTGAAGGTGTGTGAACCAAGGACGGATTTAAGGGGCGCTAGGCCATCTTAGTTTTTGGGGCCCCACGCAAGTGTGACCTTTTCTGATACGTCTGGTATGGTCTGTGTTCGAGTAAAAGTGAGTCAGGGCAGTGAGTCATGATGCGTCAATATAGAAACAGGTTCCTACTCGAACGCAGACCATACCAGACGCATCAGAAAGGATGTAACGTCACGAAATCAGACGCATGCGCTCAAAAACCGCATAGGACGCATGCCGTGTGCATACAGCTTTAGGCTCTCTGTGTTGTGCGACAACTCGCTATGAAGGACGCAACAACAAGGAAGCTTTTTTACTCTGACATTTATTTAACTGCAGCAAAATCGATGAAGCCCCATTTCTAAAAAACTTGCACTAATTGATCTTCAGTCACCTTTAAACGCTCGGCCTAACTGACAACGTTTAAAAAAAATTTTTGTAAGTTTTTATACACTGTGACCATCAGCTGTATGTTTTCACTTTATTTAGGATAGTCGGATCTGTGTAGTTGTTTGATACACAACCACAACCGTACTGAACTTTTGAAAGCAGTCGGTGAAAACAGTGGTTTTAAGAGGAAGCCGCACAGACAGAAGTCCAGATTTTTCGCTCCATGCTTTTCACGCCACAGTTGATCCCAGAAGTAGCAAAACTATTTAATGATGACTTGGGTTAGATTTTTAAAATCAGTGCTTACCGTCAATATAATGTTTTGAAGCAATTATCTGTATGCAGCATCTTGTGTGTTTGAAAATTTGTTGCTGCAACTTCACGTTTCCTGACTAGGTTCATTATAAACGACTTTCCCATTAAAAAGTACCGTGTTTTACCACATAACATCATATTGTGTCAAAATATCTGTTTAAGAAAACCTTGTGGATTTGTAGAACGTCGCATCCGACGATTAACGCAAAGTGATATCATAATGACTTTAAATTTCAACTCGCGTGATGAAAAACCTGTCAAAGTGTTTTATTTTACTGTAGAAGGAATAAGAGTATATTATTTCAGACTGTTGTCTAGTATCCCACTGTATTGCTGAATTCCCATTAAGGATCTCGCTTTTACTGTTTGCAATTGTCTGTTTCGAAAAATGCTTGAAAGATCAAAAAGAAGTTTCAGTAGATAGGAGTGAAAAGCGAGAAACATTGAATTTTCCCTTAATTGCTAATGTTCATATTCCGTAAAGTAAACCCAAGTGATCATTTTAATATTAAAACTATTGTGCAGGTTTCAACTAAATTGATTTTCAGTTAATACATTATCAAGATTATTAGATTTAACTCTGTAAGGGCAATTCGATCCACATTAAGACAGCATTTTTTGTAAAACATTTATTAATGACACGTTGGCCGCCTTTAAAGCTGCTTGCAATTAATTAGTTCAACACAGCCAGCGCGTTTGACATAAGACAACGCTGTATCTGCTTTAGAAATTACTTTGAACACCTCATGTGCATTGTCAAACTAATGATTTCGGTAATATCATCTGAAAATTGTAACGTATCGTATAGGTATGTTTTCTAATCAGATTTTTTACAGAATTTTCTTTGTTTAAGACAGGATTAACATAAGGCTTCGCTGCCTTTATAATCACGTATGAATTTTATTTAGTATTGGACTAGGCTAAAACTAATCTTCCTCAGTCATTCGATACGTAATTAGTAATTTATTAATGAATTAATGCATCTCCAGGACGCGACAAGATCAACTGCGTAAAACAGCTTGTGTGGGGCTCGAATTCGGTGGAGTGTGCAGGACGTGCGAGGGCGAGAACTGTTTGGACCTTTACGACAAAGCTTGCAAAAGGTACGGTTTGCTTCAAGCATGTATGTCCTGCGTAAGCTAGTTGTTTTGTCACCCTAATCGAAATACCATCTGCGTGACCAAGCTTTGGTCACTGCGCACACTATATTAGAAGTGTAACTGACCACGCATGATTACAAAGTCTTATATATAAACTTGGGTAATTCTTGCATTGACCTTGCACATCAGTAAAAGCGTACAATAGTCTAGGAGAGGGATTTCAAACTCATTAAATTTAAGGGACGAGATTAGGAACCTATCTAATCACAATCAGGTCAGACCAATAAAACCATGGGATAAGAACCCAAAAACAAAGACAATTTCATATATTCCCTTTCGCTTTATTATAAACTAGTACATTCCGAAAAGTTTCGCTCTTGAGAGGCCCGCAACCAGAGGGCAACCGGGAAATTGTCTACCCTGAAATTTTCTAAAACATGTTTAGTTGTTAGAACAAGTTACAATCATTTATCCCCGGAAAGGGAATCATACCTTCGCAAAACAACAGATTTCAAATAAAATGTACTTAGAAAGCAATAGAAACATAAATACATCAATGCGAAAAACGATGATAAGTGTTTGGTTTTGCGCCTTTCTATTGCAACTTAACAGGCATCCAGATATTACCCATTTCCACGGTTTATAAGCTTTTAATGAAACAATAAAAACTTAAGTTTTACATTTCGCACTTTTGGAATTTCAGCAAGTTTGTTATGCTTGTTCGAATCGCGGAATCGCCACCAAGAAACTCCAGCGACATCTTCGTCGAATTTTCAGCCACCGTTGTCGAATCATACAAAAGAGGTAGAAGGATTACGACGTTTGCCCCTCAAATCGTGAAGTTCAAACTTTAAGCGTACTGAGTTGTACTTGAACAGGATAACATTTTATGATACTGTGTTTTTCGCAATCAAATTCAACTACGCATTCGTTGTGTCCAGGGAGAGACATAGGACTGCAGCGAAACGATAACCGCACGTTTGTAACCAGATCAGATTGCAGTCGTGCATGTCGAGATCCGGACCTGGAAGAAGCTGCCAGAAACAATTCTCTCAGTGTAAGTTTCAAGTTTTGTTTTAAGGTGCCAGCTTACGGGTATCACATAAAACTCGTTAATAAAATTGATGTTTAATGAAGCACAGCTGTTTTTGCTAGTTGTGGAACACTTTGTGGTTCAGAAAGCATTTGGTGGCTATTGGTTTCAGTTTAAGGCTTGGTGTTTCAGACACATGAACCACATCACAGGGTAAGGAATGGAATACAACCACACATATATGCCGGATCAGAGCACATCACTGATTAGCAGTGCCGGATTAACGTAGCGCGGGGTCCGAAGTTCACAATACACTTGAACAAGTGAACAACCGTCAAATCATAAATTATGTGGGCATCCGTGTGACTACCATTGGGCATACTGAATTTCGTAAATACGAAAAACCTAACTTGTGGACATTATGGGTTACATAGCTTTTTCACCAAATGTGTATACTGTACGCATCTTATTACCAAGAAGGAATACATTGATGTAAAGCTGACAAGTATAGTACTGAAACAGTAATTAATGTTTCTAGAGCAGACTCATCAACGTATTTGATCAGTGCTACATCCATAACAGTGGTTCTTAACCATTTCTCTAACACCCACCCTTTAAGTACTGTAACCCTCCTTTGTTTGGACCCCCTTGACCTGAAATAAGTTGTGAAAACAAATGTATTTATCGATAAATTAATTGATTAAACTTTCCATGTTGTACAGCGCGTAAAGGCTCGCGCCCGCTTGGAAATTTATTGACCTCCCTTGGGGAGGTTTACCCCTGGTTAAGAACCACTGATCAAGACGGTGTAATCTCAGTATAACTGTCGAAGTCGATTGTCAGAAGCAGCAAACTACTGCTTAAGATTACATTTCTAGATTTTGCCATAGCGATTTGGTTTATGATACTGGTAGAGTCTATTTCACATAGAAGTTCATACTCTACACTCTTTTAGAATCAAGCTGATCTGTTTGTTTGGCCTAATGGTGCTGTTTGTTCAATCTACCACCTTAAGTTTAGAATAGCCGTTCTCAACTGCAGTTGGTCACCACGAGGGTTAAGTTAAATGAATGCGCAAATCATTTTCCACATTTGTAAAAGAAGACTCCGAATACTCCACCCAATGGCTACTGAATAGAGGCGAAATCCAGGGTTGCCATCCAGATTTTTCAACAACCCCATATAGACTTACTCCCAAAAAAACAGGGTTGAACAGTAAATCCCAAGTAGACACAAAATTAGATGAATCAATATACTATTTACCATATCTGGGAATCTGTAAGTCGCAAAAGGTGCTCGTGAATATACTGTATACTGTGGCTTTGTAATGAACTGTCGAAATTATTATATCGCAATAGCATAGACTTGCGGTTCTAACGGTGATCTCCTAGCATTTTCCAATAATTAAATCTTCATTCATAGGGTCCTTCTGTACCTAACCATTGAGACCTGCATCTTTCAACCACTCTGCCTTACAAATGCTATGTGTACCACTTAATCTTTTGCTTTGGGCTTGTTTCATTGATACAATATTTCTGTCACTTGAACTCATTGCACAGCTAGCTGATATTTACAGCTTATACGGTGTCAGTTAATGCCTGCTAATCAGTTATGCTGAAGACTGTAAGGTTCCTTGATACAACAAAACAAAATAAATAAAGACGATAGAAATGAGAAATATGATAAGTCATACCCCATCTTAAATCACCGGCACGCAGTTAAAACCCTAAAAACCCTAAATATTCAGAAGAAAAAACAGAAAAGCAATTAAAACACCAAATTTGGGGGCAAAACCCCATGTCTGGCACCACTGGTCAAATCTTTTCGTAAATACCAAAAAGGTAACGCAGCTTATAGGACAGTTCAATGCAGGGCCGGTGCTAGGTGTTTGGGACGCCCAAGTTCCGACTTTGGAGCCCCAATATACAATATATTGCATTTAACACATAATAATATTTACGCAGTATAAACAGAAACGTCGATATATTTTAACAATTTTTTATAAAAGCATGTTGCTACAGTATCAACACAACATAGGCCTATAAAGCAGACAGACTTTAGCATTTGTTATATTTCAAGCGAGGGAAATGATATTTTTCCAGTTTTCAAAGATGCAAATGTTTTTGTCAACTCAGTCATGCGTAATGTTTCTGTAGTTTCACTTTAAATAGATTTCACTTGTCAGTCTTTCATCAGTCATAGTTGATCTGCGAAACTTTTTGATTATTTTCAACGTGCTGAATCTCCGTTCAACAGTATTGCGTACAGCAGTGATCGGCAAGCTTTCGTTATGATGGCCCCAAGCCCCCTTTCAGTCGTAATTAAATGCCCGTGCTTAGTTTTGAAGGCCCAATTTCAAACGAATGTCGTATTCCACTATCTGTAACGTAACAATGCTATATTAATGTCATAAATCCTATAATCCCATCGACAATGCCTTGTTAATGTCAAACAATCACTGTTTTATAGCTTAGTAACTAATTGTTACAGTAGTCTGTGTTTTATCCCACGCAACCGGCGCAGCATTTCAGCTGTTACATACCACGCGGCCCACAACAATAAGTGTTGCGAGTCCCAATAAGTGTTGGATGGCCCACAATTGGACTGAAGCCCACAGTTTGCGAACCACTGGCGTACAGTTTTATTGGTTAAATAACTGGATTTCTCATTGTTGCAAAAGTGTTGAGTTTTCATTGGACAACTCTGATGCAAGATACACCGGATATTCCAGGAGCGGGCTACGAATACGATTTTACGTGATTGTATGCCTCAGAAACGGGTTATTCTTTTCTTGTACAGGGAAACGATACAAAACAGGCCTACAACAGTGGCGTAACTGACGGGGATGCAAGGGTGCTAACCTCCACCCTGGCAAGCTAATTGTAAAAAGTAGGCCCCTTTTAGCTTCGGTATGCAATATTTTTTTGATTTGCAATGACAGTAGGTTGTTTTTTTCGTGTTTTTCGGAAGTTTTTGGACTGTTTTCCGGTGATCTCGGGTTTTAGTATAGAAATCCACATCTTCATTTCTCAACTTTTTTCTGAGTGTTAGTTAGTGAGCTTCCTTCAGCTACGTTTCCCACCCTGGCTGAAACCTCTAGTTACGCCATTGGTCTGCTACATAAATTTTCCTGAATAATTTCTTGCTAGACTATACTTAAAATGCTTACAATCAACGTGGATTCTGCAATGTCTGCACAACTCCAGCTTACCAAGGCAAATGCTGACAACGAAGCTATCCACAATGCATTTCGCAATGGTTGACTTAGATAACAAAGCAATGGGTCGTGGGAAGATCAATTTCATTGACGTATTAGATAAATATGAATGTTGAAAGGTGAAATGTGTGAAATCAATTGTTGGTGAGTTCTGTTCTGGTGTGTCTACGTGCCCTAACAAAGGCCCTCAGTCAGGTTTGGGGGCCTCTTTCAACGATCCCTGCTGGGGGTATGGGGGGACCTTCCTCTGGCTCTGGATCAATGTGATCATGTAATTACAATCAAACAGAATCCGGAAATTGCAATTTGACCTCATTGCTCAACTGGTCTCATATGGTTACAAATAACTGTAACGTTTTTATTTTCTAATCACTCGGGCCGAGTTCGAACTAGTGGCAGGTTTGAATGCGTACCCCAGAGACTTGCTGCCCACCCATGGCTCACTATATTTCTCTACCGTTGATGCTCATTTCACCACGAGTTAGTTTTTAGTTGGAGAAATTTTCAGCCATTAGCGTCAACTAGTTAGATGTTTCAGTCATTTATTTATTTGAGTAAAGGTCTTTTTAATTTTTGAGTAAACACTTATTTCATTAGTCACAGTTTCTTTTTGTCGCCACTAGTATTCTTGACGTCAGTCAGTTTGTTAAACTGTTATGATTTCTGAGCTTGTGTTACGAAATTTTGATGGTAGTCGTGAGTTTGTTTTTTCTCTGCTGTTACTTCAGCCTTTCAACTTTTCACCCGTAAGCTTTGATGGCAATTTTCAGGACTGAGGATGCATAATTTTACGTGAAATCGATTTCCTATTAAAAATTTGCTGATCGATTCCTTGCTTACTCCCATCGTGGAAAGTACACACTTGAATAGAGATATGTGCAAGTTTGAATCATTGCAAAAAGATGAAAGCAGATGGCAGTTGACTGACTCCTCGAAAGCATATAGAAACACTTGTGCTTTTAAGTGCATGCATGGACATTGTTTTTTTATTTAGGGCAGCAAGAACATGCATTTAACTTGGATCACCTACCTCTTTGGCCACATTGTATGGTGCCCAAGTGGGTTCGATTTGCAGGATGCAACTTAGACCTAGCGATGTAGTATTTTCACCTGATATTTTGAGATCGTTTTTTATTGGTTTCCTAAAAATATGACTTTAAATAGCCCTACTAATCACACTAGTTTGTGTAAAAATATTCAATTGAAAACCTTTGCATATGCTTATGGCAAATTTAGCAAAATAGTGACTTCGTGGACTGAAAATATTCTATACATAAAATCAAGGATAAATATTAGGGAGACGAACGAGGCGTTTGCCTCGGGCCTACCATTTTGAAAGACGCCGTGAGGGCATTATTTTGCTTTTTGTTCTAAAGCTTATTAATCAGTCTAAAGTAGGGGTGGGCAATTAGGGTCCCGCAGGCCACTTGTGACCCGCCAAATCGTTTTCAGTGGTCCGCGGAAGCATGCAGGAAAAGTCTTCAAATCTGGAGTTTTCACGAACATATCACAGTGATTGTGATAACTTGAAGCGAAACATACTTCTATTTCTATCATATCAGTTTGACCATTTTTACGCAAACCTTTTTGGTGTACTATTGTTGTTTATGTTTTAATTATTCAGTTTGCCATGAAACTAGAGAGGCTACGCCCCACCGCTAAATGCATCATCATATTGGCCCCCGAGCCAAATCAATTGCCCACGCCTGCTCCAGAGCCACATTTAACAGCTTCTGAAGCAAGTCAGATCTTTGTCTCTAAACAAAGCAAAAAGTATGTGTAAATGTGCCAAAAGAGGCCCCTAAACACCTATAATGTGTAGAGAAAGAAAACTTTAAAATCAAATGACTTCAAACAATTTACAGTGTGAAATGGGCTTTCACGCAGAAGCAAATTCCCATACAAAATGAAAAATGTAACGTGCTTTTAGAGAATAAAGTTTCAGTATAGCATGTGTGAATATAGGGTCCAGTTTTTGAGAGTTTGCTTCGGGCACCTAAATTCTAAGATCCACCCTTGTATAATAAAGAACAAATTTAACACAAAGGACTACGGGGCCCGTAGTAATTGCTACATTTGCTGCTTCTGTTAAGCCGGCACTGCTGATTAGGCGTTAGTTGGGACGCGCAGGCAGCTCTGGAGAGGAACAAACACTGAGACGACGCTTCAACAACTACAGCAGTCGGTTATCATCGTTCAGAGAGGGCTGAGGACCACTAATGCTGCGACGGACGAAGCACACATATCATTAGCAAATGTTAGGTGGTCGCAACCATACTTTTGATTTCATAAAATCTTCTTGACTGCTTTTTGGTCTTCAGGATAGAATGGTTAATTAACCTGCTTGCTACAAATTGTTGATTTTGTCCGTTATTTGGATCTTTGTTGTTTGCAGTCGGACCGTTACTGGATGAAGGGTAACCTGTTGTTCGTCGTTGGAAAACTGCAAGATTCAGTCAGACAAAAAAATGGGCAAAATATGTAAATTTTTTGTCATCGCTCCCTAGCTATATTTATTAGCATAATTTATCTACACCTTCTGTTGCAGTAGCAGGCCCGCAGTCATGGGGGTCACTCGGGAGCAGTAACCCCAACTTTATTTTTATCCTCCCAAATTTTGTTGTGTCCAGAAAAATTTGTTTCAAACATATAATAAAAAGAAAAACCTTTCCCCCAAAAAAGGGTATTTCCCTCCCAAACCTTAAAACCTGGCTACGGGCCTGTACAGTAGCATGCTTGTCAACCGTTTCAACAAAGCACTTAATTTTTGTTCGTTACAATTTTGTCAAAATCAATACAGATAGAGCAACTTCTACGTGCATAAAACTCGTGTTTTTCAGTTCAAACACCGTGCTACTGTCGCTTGCCTTGCGCTATTTTCTTTTTGTGAAAATGGTGCATTTTCGGTATTTACTTTGGATTTCACACTTTCTTTTATAAACAAAAAACATTTTATCACTTTTTGTTTCGCAGTGAGAAGTATTTGCTAGATGATCAAGCGATGATCGAACGGTACATTCCGGAAAAGAAATGCAAGCGAAGCAGAACTCGAATTGCAAGTCCTAAATTTAATTGCAAAGATCCCAATTTTGATAGGTCTCCCAAAAAACAAGCAAAATGCGACCTCTGGTTAAAAGTCAATGAGGCTTGCGACTCGATGAGGAGAATCATTCAGAAACTGAAATCTGAGTGCGATTGATGACTTATCAACGTATGCTGATGTCAAAATGCTTTGTTGGATTCCACTCTGTGTCAACGATCACTATACATGAACTTTGTACAAAATACTCGTGTAACCTGTCTGAAAAACATCAACTTTTTATTGATCGTCCAACAAAATAAAAATTAAGTGCTATTTATCGTTTCGTTTGCACTCAAGTCATCATGTATTCATGATTTATCACGATGCAATTGATCAATGGCAACCAACAGGGTTTTCGCAAGAAGTGTGGTGGAGGAATATTGTAATGCAGAACTTGTTGCGAACAGTTTAGGTGCCAGAGAATTTGCATCATATGCGTTAGTAGCAGTGATGTGCCCGAGTGATATTTACCGAGTCAAAGTCGAGTCATGACTGTCATGACTTGGTCGAGTCGAGTTAAAAGAACTGTCGAGTGACATGAAGTCATTGGTTTGCAAGCTCGAGTCAATCTCGAGACAAATGAAATTTAATATTTCCAATGTCTTTTGTTTGCTATGAAATGGTGCCCAACGAGCTACAAAATGGCAACCAACGAGCTAAAAATGGTGCCCAATGTTGCTTCAGCAAGTTTGATTCCAGGTTATTTAGATCTAAGTTTATTGTGAAACCAGCTTCCATTTTATTTCTCTCCTTCACTTTCAGTCATCTCCACAAGTCTATCCCAAATCATGCTGCAAGAAATATACCTCCTTGTCTTTCACATGCCCAAAAACTGTCCAGAGATGAACACGGACTTGGATTTGCATTGAAATCCTGATGCATTCTTGTATATTGATGAATTTGGATTTCATAATTTCTGCTTAAGCAGATTTGGATTGGATTTGATAATATTGTTTTGAGTTTCTTCGCAATTTCGGTTCAGTTATGGGACTGCAGATTACTGTATTGAATTGTTTGGATCAGTGGAGTTTCTGAAATTCGTCGCGATTGTATCTTTGTTTTGTTAAAAATGTTGAGCCTTGTCTGTGACCAGCGAAATAAGTCTGATCTTTTAGGAATCATGTCACCAAAGTTAAAGAATTAGTCTGATATTCACTGATCCAGTCCCTTTCTTGACTCATTATTGCTATACATACCGTATTTCCTACACTTCATAACATTTAGCACAGTTCATCATTGTTGATATGTGTAGCCCAGTCCTAATGAGTCGTTTATGTATGCCTGCTAGTCTTCTAGTTTGATATTATACACGCTATTTCTGAGTTTAACAGAGCTTCTCATTGCATTGCTGCTAGCAGTGAGTATTTTGAAGTCTCTGCGGTGTCAATTGTTATGATGTTGTGAGCCGAAGGTAGAGTGTAAGTTTAAGTTGAATTAGTTTCCAAACTATATGCCTTTGAATCTTTGAGTAGGATTACTTATGGGCCTAACCTAGCAACAGCGATAGGAATTTGGACTTAGACAAGATTTTGAAATATGATGGATTGGATTTGCATTTGAAAAACAAAAAGAAATCTGAAGATTTCGAAACCGTACAAGAGCAACTAACCACTTGCAGTATTTCGACAGAATGCTTTAAAGCAGTGGTCGCTGGCCTGTGGCCCCTAGGGCTATTTATTGTGGCTCGCGGTCAAAAATAGAAGCAATAGTCGGTTAACAAAATATATCGTTCTGTCCCTTCATTCTTGTTGTAATAAGTAAGCTCATTCCAAGGATACAGTTACACAGTGAAGGCGCAGTATCATGTCACAAGCAGCCTTTTATTCAACCTCGATCGACTCCACTCATTCTGAGACTGCGGCATAATGTTGCAGTCTCGCCTATGATGTCAGAATTATTATAATAAACACGATTGTCTTATACCTGTAAATACCTATCCACCAGTTGGGCAATACCGGTCTGCAGGCCTGTAACCAGCTACGGACCAGTGACGGATCCAGGGGGGCAGTTTGAAGCAACTGTCCCCCCAAACCTCTGTGGCTCCCCCTTGAATGGCGCCCCTTTGCCATAAATGCGCCCCTTTTTGGTGACCATGGAAGTAGAAACAGATTTCAAAATACTCTAAAATAAACAATGTTTTTCGCTTAGTTAAACGTCAGTGTTTATGTGCCGGACTTTACCCAACCTCTTGCAGCGTGAAAGATGCTATTGTTTCGTAATAGTTACACTGTTTCGTTTTTTCTTTGCCGCGTGAGAATTGCCCAGTCCAGGGTTGCCAAGTCTAAACAGAACTTTCAAGCTAGAAAAATTGCAAAAATCCGCTAGACCCCGCTAGATTTTTTTTCACAAGCTAAATTTAAAGCTAGAAACGCAAAGATGCAACTGTAGGGAGAATTCCTAGCATACAGAGCAGTGAAACGACAAAACTTTTAAATCTGAACCTGCAAAAATCAACAAAGGACAGTTAAGTCGACTGATATTACGAATGTACAACTTTTTAAAAAATATTGTTTGTTGTAAATTTTTGCTACTTTAAATATATAGGCTAAATTTTTGCTGTAAATTTTTGGTACTTTAAATATATAGGCTAACTTTTAAAAAAAGATTGCTAAAAATTCGATCGACTGAATCGATTGCTGAAATCCACTGCAATGAAGATGATGAGCCAGAGATAACATGAGTAGGCAAAAGTGGAATAAGAAATTTACGTAGCCTACCACCAAATTCAAAGGTCCTGTAGACATACCACAACTCGTGTTCTTTGCACTTCTATCCAGTTCACTGTGAGCTAGCCTAAAGGTACTACACCGTGGCCCATCACAGTATCGTACATAGGTGCTCATCCAGGGGCGGATCCAGCCAGTAACGCTAGGGGGGAGGGCGATTTTAGTAATCGTTGGTGGTCAAGTCTCATGACGAATTCGCTACTGTAGTAAAGATGAAGGATACTTCGCAACACTGTTGCGACAAAACAGAGGACGACAAAATGGTTCTATATCGCCAACCCTGTTTTCCAAATTGTACAAAATCATGGTGAATAAAGTCACTTGTGTAGGTTTTAGTGGGGCGATCGCCCCACCCTGGATCTTCCCCTGTGCTCATCCAGTCATCAATCCCACGTGCCGTCCTCGATTTCTCAACTGCTCAGTGCTCACTGACTGACAGTGGCGATTCTAAGGGGAGGCCTGGGTGGGCCATGGCCCCCCCAGATTTTTGTTTGGCCCCCCCAGTTTTGTTCTTAATTTCCAGTTTAAGGTCGATTGGTTGACATAGGCAGGGTTGCCAATTGCGTTTTGTAAAAATACTGGCCATTTTGTCAACAGCGCCAGATCTAAGCTGTGTCGTAATATGTAAGCGGCACAGGAAAACAGAGAGACAATCAGTATTGTTAAGCCACAATTAATAATTTGCCCGTATTTTGGCTGGCTCATTACATTTCAGTGTGTGACGTTACAATCGCACGAAGGATTGCGTCAACAGCAGCAAATAAACTTCGCTGAAGAAACTGTCCTGGCAAGATTCACTACAAGTGTCATAATTATAACTTGAGAAATTCTGCGTTAGTTATTTTTGACATTATGGCAAATTATCTATTTTCACAATACCGGCTTCAGACACAGACTTTCAAAATACCGGCCTCTGCAAAATTAGCAGTAAAATACCGGCAAGGCCGGTGAAATACTGGCCATCTGACAACCCTAGACATACGTAGTAGAAAACTTTCGGCCAGCAATATTTTAAACGAAAACCCTCTAACCTGCATTCAATATTTCCCAAATGCATGATAAGCTGTGTTGTTGACGGTCGGGTAACTAGAGTTGTTTGTGACGACACACACCAGGGGTTGCTCGGATCCTGCGTGAAATTTAGTCAGACAGTGGTCGTAGTGTTGAAAAACTCATTTCGAAACTAAGAAAC
>JGI24021J15306_10006399_pt1 | contig 14167 bp, 8 predicted proteins | sample Ectturendosymbi1_FD_15306 | JGI IMG/M metagenome (IMG submission 15306) | reverse complement strand
AGGTAGGCTACTATAACTATAGGGAGATTAGTAGTTTGTTGATTTCAGGTAAACAGTAGCAAAGATGCAGGTCTTACGTAACTGTTAATCTTAGTCATATACCTGACTGTGGGTCGCACAATAAAACTTGCATTAAAAGTGGGTCGCGAACTGAAAAAGGTTGGGAAGCACTGCTCTAATCCAAACCTTTGAAAGGTGGCAACGCAACTAAGACCTTTAACAACGGGTTTTCTGCATTGCGAAGTCTTTGAAAGAACCGTAGAAATACTTATAACCAGATGGGTTCAAGGGGCTGGATCCCTAGCCCCCACGCGACAACTAGGACAGGATGTTTTATTCCGAGATCGTAAGTTTGATATGAACTCTTAGGGACAACGGAATTATTAGCATAACAACGCAAGTAGCTTAGAGAGACAAATGGATCTGTCAAACCACGATACGATAAATTTCACGATAGTCTGCTAGAATCTTCAGTTGCAAATGCAATTTTTTGCTGCGATAAAAAGTTGTTAAAATGTTGAACGCCAAGATAAAAGGCATAAAAGATTTTAAATTGATTTTAGAACAATCAGTTTAAATTGATGATAGAGCTGTATTTTGAGTTCGAAATGAAACCAAGCTGATTTAAGGCATTAAACAGTGTTAAGAGCTTTGGAAGTGTTTCGCATGTTTACAAAAGAATGTTTCTAAATTGATTACTGAACCGTCTTTTGAGTTCGCAATGGAGCCAATCTAATCCAGGGCATCACACAACACAGTGGTAGGAGTTATAGAAGTCTCTGCCATCTACACCTTAAACGACAGTCAGGAATGTTTTCAAATGGAAAGGTATGCAATAACCGTGAAGTTAAAGCGTTGTGGTTGCTAACAATTTTAGTCAAGTTTTCTTCCCATTCTGGATTAGATATTTTTATTCAAATTGTCGGTGTCGGCGCTGTGCTCACAGTGACACTCTTTGTACTGTCACTTAACACTGACTGACAATCGGTTTGCCTTGTGCAAATAGAACCAAACACAAAAGCCGCAATTTAAGGCATTATGCTTGCTTTTGTGGTTTCTTTAGAATGAATAAAAAAAATAAATTGTGAAAACCGAATCCTTTTCTTCCACTCCAGTTAAGCAAGCTCGTGTGGCATGTGTACAGCGACAGGACAGAAGGACCAGGTTTAATGACAACGTGGTATTGACTGGAAACAAATCGCGTAACCAGCAGAGCTAGCGGTGACGGGAAGTTGTTCTGAAGTAAACTGTGCCTGCGAGAAAAGAGCGTCTCCATACAAATTACCAATTGACAGATCGAGCACCGCGCCATCATCGGCAACAAAACTGCAAAGAGTAATCACTTGAATTTCTTCTTCAGATCGTGGATGGCCTTGCAGTGGTGGCATTGCATGGGTCTTCTGGTGCTGTCGCTATGGCAAGCGCAGTCGCACGGCACTTGATCGAAGTCGCAAGGGGTTCCCGCTCTGTACGTGATGTACGTTTCTCTGACTTGTATCGTGTACTTCATCGCCATTTCGCCTACAAGCAACGGTCAAAAGATAAAACTGATTGGATTGCGGTTAGCTAGTAACAAACAAAAAAACAGTAAGTTCAAATCTTCCAATGACAATGTTCAAGTCAAAGGGGAATTATCTTGCCCTCGTGAGCCTCCTCACCTGGGGACACTTCTGCAGAGAATTATTGCTACTAGAGGAGCATTTGCTTTAACCACATGTCTCGAGGAACTACATCCTGCAGACGGTTGATCGCAGAAAAACTTAATTCTGCGAAACGCTCATCCTAAACCGAATTCGAAAAACAGCAATGTATTGTACCCTTAACCTTCTTGCAACTACGCGCACTCAAAGGATCATGTCGTATGCCTAACATTAATATCCCTTTTTTTTGACGTACTTCGATCATTACGCCGATATATTATCTGTAGCTTCGTAAATATCGAAAATTGAATCCAGCTTTTGCCGGAAAAATATTTTGCTACTACTGAATGAAGAACAAGTTTTTTGTACTTGTTGCTATTTTAGGTACGAATCCAGATACACACAGTTGTTAATATTTTGAAAAATATGCATATCGTTTGAATTTTTGAACACGTCATTTCTCTCAAGGGGTTTTGTCAGGGAACAACATTTCCAACAAAAATAATTAAAAAATTTTGCGTTATTTACAGCGAACGGTTGAACCGCCGACAAAGGGATTTTTGTGAAAAATGATCGTACAGAGATGAAATAGTGTCGGCCATTTGTCTACTTTGCGCATGAAATATAAGGTGCCAATACAAGACGAATGTGCAGACAATGGCCGAGGACGACTAACGCGTGATGTTTTGACCTTAGCCAGGCACAAAGCGTTTGATCAATTTTATGGGAGTTTTAGCTTTTGTGGTGGCTGCCAATAGCAAGAAAGTGAAGTACGCATTGATCACAGAACAAGAACGTCACGTAGAACTATCTTGGATGGCACACTTTCCCACAAAACACCTCGACCTTCGCAGCACCGCACTCTTCGCAACAGGACGTCGTGACGCACTGCGCTGAATTGTCAAAGTCGTCATTTGCTCATGAGCGACATCTAGTCAGCTGAACATGTACCAACCGACTCAGCGCGAAAAACACGCAAAAGAGAAGTTCAAGACTTTTACTGTGAATTTACTGGATATTCGAACGCAACGACATAGCCCCTGCTAGCATCTGCAAGGTTTAAGTACACGTTGTTTTTTCGGTAACGCAAAGAGCAATACCTGCTTCTGTAATAGCGGGCGTAATATCTTCAGCCGTCAAAAGATTCATCAGAGGACTCTTCTTCATGTTCCGCCGCGCTTTCCAACAACTGGACTTCGGATGAGCGTTACAGTGAGGGCAACTTGGATTAGTCCACTCGGAACACTAATTGGAAAGAACGAATGATTTTGGCGACATTTGCTAATAATTTCATCTTTTAAGCAATGGCGGAAATCGAAAGGATGTACCCACAGTATGAATATAATTTAGTTTTTTTTTATTATACTTCCTCATTCAGTATGCCTTCTGGCCAGACCACGCGCACACCTGATCACGGCGTAACTTCTTGCAAAATAATATGAATGCACTGCCAAAACAACATAAATAAAAACATAAAGCGAAAAATATAGCTCCGGTATATAGTCTTCAATAAGATTTCCAATAAGGAAAAAATNTATGTAACAGGTTGGCTGAAAACCGCGATTCCATGAAAGCTGATATTCAGGCGGTAGATTTCGTGGATACCTATTACTCGAAATTTAATAGAAGTGTTTGTTTATATCTACCAAATCACTATCGCTTTAACAGTTAAATCGTCTTTGTTTGATATTTGCAAGTAAACCGTAGAAATGTTTAGCGGGTTATGTGCGGACCATATTAAATAAGAAAAAATGTCCTCGATCCACGGGCCGTTCATGAGCTGCATTCTGCGGGCTATGGGCGGTCCGGGCTCAAAAATCTTGGACCGTTTCATCTCTAACAGAGATATCCATAAGCCCTTGATAAAACGTTCACTGACCTATGTATAATACAGTTTCGACAAGTAGCTCATGATGTGTCAGCATAGCAAAAAGGTCCATCGGATACAGTTTTTGAATGATGGTCCACGGGCCAGAAAAGGCTGAGAACCACAGGACAAGATAGAAAGTTCAAACGCCAGTGAGGAAAAAAAATATGATATACAGGCGCATTGGGTTAAGCGCATAGCCTGTCAGCAAAGTTTTTTTATGCGTTTAACCGGAATATGCGATTATTCGTATCAAACAAATATGCGCAAGTTTACCGCCATACTCTACTTCTGTCCACTTGCTTGCTATCTGACACCATTTATCGCGTAGCTTGACTACAAGTAGTAATAGATGTTGGTTACGACCAAGATTGCACGGGTGAGCGGGGTGAATGGGGTGAGCGGGGTGAATGGGATGAGCGGATAGTGAAACTGGGGCTTCCCCTGGAGGTGTGCAGCCAGTGAAGCTGTGGTTTCCCTCTCACCCATCTTTTTGAGTTTGGTAATATTTTTGATAATTTTCATATTTTTGGAGATAAACAAACGTCAGAAATGTTATAAGTTATCACATCACTCCAACCTGTCACTGATTGCATAGTGAATAGGCATGCCCGGGTATGTCGGGTTTTAATCCGACAAACAAATATTCACCATCAGGGCTGCTGAGCCAGAGCCGGAGCTTAATTTGAAAAGTAAGACTGGAGCTGGAGCAGTAGGCAATTCAGAGTAGCTCCGGCCCCTTCCTAGATACTAACGTTTTTTTCCAAATTGACTGAAAACTAGACTTGCTTTACCTTAAACAGTGCTCTTGATAGCACACTAAACGCAACTGTTACGTGTTACGACACCAGACAGCAAAATGGATCTGTGAGTCGATAATGTTATTTTTGGTTTAATCATCGTTAAGACTGTGGCAAAGTAGCTGGACAGGCGTGGTGTTAATTGTAAAGTACGAAAAACGTGAACTACCACAACATCTTACTTTCTAGTCAGAATTATCAAACCGGGTTATGAAAAAGTTGGCTCCACAAACGGAGCTACACTCATGGAAAGCAAGAGCTCCAGAGTCGGAGTAGTGTCATTTCTACGACGGCTCCGCAGCCCTGTCCACGACACTGGCACCGAGCTGGCCCTGGCCACGACACTGGCACAGAGCTGGCCCTGGCCACGACACTGGCACCGAGCTGGCCCTGGCCACGACATTGGCACCGAGCTGGCCCTGGCCACGATTTCGTCAGAAATGTCAGTGAACCTTTGATTTACCATATCAGCTTCGCAAACGATTCAACTCGAACACTTCAAACCTTGTACACAAAAATGTTTGGACTGTATACAACACTACTTTTTGAACTGCAGCAAAGCTACCTCAGTGGCAAGCTTGTCACAAATGTAGCAGAAGCATTTGTCACATTTCGACTGGTTGCCAGAATCCGGAGGTTGGGATGCCGAGTCTATCCGCCTGCGATACATGTATGTTGTTTAGGTTCAGATTACGCACTATGATGCCAAATCGAATTTGCTGCTCACTTGTGTCAGCGAGAGCGCACGGAGAGAAAGTGTAAAAACGTTACATAGAAAATAGGACACCAAAGGTTTAAGAGATACCAATAGTATCAATCAATCAATCGATCGATGAGCAAGGTTATCGATATGCCGCACATAGCCAATAAACTAACGGTTTTGCCAAATAGACTTACTTTACCTAAAACACTGCTTTCGTAGCACACTATGAAAATTTCGCAGCAAACGCGAATGCTATGAGTTACGACACCAGCCTGCAACAATGGATATGCAAGTCTTTGATGCTTCTTTGGTTTAATTGCTAAGGCTGTGACATCGTTGCTGGCAGGCGTGGTGTTACTTGTTGAACAATGTTTCTCAAACACTGTTCTAAGAGCTGCATGCAGCTCCCAAGCATGCTTTGCGCGGCTCTCACCAGTCTTTCAGTAAAACCTCTAATATTTTGTGTAACAGACTTCATAAGTCAATTAAACACAACGTGTCGATTGACTTGTGGTAAAATATTTTAGTGCAGCTGTCTAACAAAATCGTAGGTCTGGATTTGGCTCCCTTAGCAAAATGGTTGAGAACTACTGTTATACAAGTAAGCAAAACATTAACTACCACAACATTTTATACTTTCTGGTCAGAATGATGAAACTGGGTCTGTAGTAGTGTAGCGATCTAAAACGACTGAGCTATAATGAGTAGGTATTGTTGCAACCCTTCCGGTGGTGTTGCGCTGATTGTATGATTCACCACGAACGGGATGTGCGTGAAGAACTACACGATGCGTATATGAGGCGCGAACAAGCAATAATAGAGTGATCATGGCATGTGAACTCTATTGTTGCTTGCTGCCAAAGTGCGAAGCTTTGCGCATATGCCGCTCGGGATTTCTGATCGCAACAGTATAAACAGATGTCGGCAACCTACGGCACGCGTGTCGCACGTGGCACGCCAAGCAATTTCCAATTGGATAGAGAAGCTCCACGTTTTACATATCACTTCTGTTACAATTCACACAGAAGGTATATTGACCTTGACTTGTACAAATATACGTGTGTTGTTGGCACACTGAATAATTTAAAATCTCTTAAGTTGGCACACAAATAGCAAAAGGTTGCCGACCCCTGGTATATCCATAGATTTTGTAGCTGTGTAATCCTGCTGTTAGCAGGGAGTATGATTAAGATGATAACATTGCAGATTTAAGCGTGAAATGCAGGGCACGCCATTGTAAAGGAGGAATTCTTATTAGAAGCCATTAAGCTTCTTAGCAAGGATTACAAGATTACTGGCAAAGTTCACTAGGAAACGTTACGTTCACAAGCAGTAGCATAGTTATACATAATTGGTAGCAAACTAGCATTGTTGTACATAGCTATTCATTATCAGGTGTATCAAAAAGCAATGCAAACAAATGTGGAAATTTCTTTCAAAGTTTTCATCTGTGGTAAGAAATTCCATGTTTTCAGCACAGTAACCAGTCTTATTTTCTCCTGAGCTTTGCAGGTTAAATTGTGCTTTACTTTGCTATTCATCACTACTTGCAATGAGTGCAAAAGATAAGAAATCAGACATTTTCATCTATTTTAAAAGTCAAAAGCAAATTTCTTGCTAGAAGTCATACAATTTCTTTGAACAAAGGGGTATTTAAAGCAGGGTTGCGGATTTGGAGTCGTAAGGAATCGGAGGTTTTTGGGTGGAGTTTGAGTCAGATTCCTGACAACACTGGGAGTTGGAGTCGGATTTTTTGTCCGACTATGGATATCCAATTGGATTGGATCATTTTTTATATCACACTCCTACATTTCAACAGTACAATTTCTTTTGAAACTTTTGTTGAAACAGAGATTTCTTGCTGTAACCACGATTTCCATTGATTTTAACAGCCAAATTTCACTCCCTTTATGTTAAGGAGTCGGAAACTTTGGAAAGGTCTGAGTTGGAGTCAGATATTTTACCTCCGACTCCGCAACCCTGATTTGAAGTTAAACACACCTTCGCATTTGTGTTAATGCAAACGTGTGCATGTTTGAAAGAACACACGAGAAAGGTAATTGAGTTTGTGTTTTGCGCTCTTTGCTGGAATCGTCAAGACTGCAACAGGCAATGAGTGCAAAACACTTGGTCAAATGTGACTGATCTGTGCTTGAATCCTAGGACACAAATGTAGTTTTCCAAACAGCCATTCTTTGATTCTGGTCGGAAGAAATACCAAGATGTCGTCAGGCATTGACAGCCAGCAACTGCCTTTCCAGAAATTGTTTGTATTACCATTATCTTGAGTTACGTTTCAGCAAGTAACTGTTCTCTGAATCGTCCGAACGTATGATTGTTGTTTTTTTTTCGCTGATTTCCTCATAGTAAGAGCGCTGCTTGTAAAAAAGTTTAAATTACTCAAAAGTTTGGTAAATTGTCTTAGTTTTGTGAGCTTGATTTAATTCATTTTCCATTCAACTTCAGGTAGACCAAGACAATTGAAAATGTAGATGTGTGAAAACGAACTGAAGCCGAAGCTGGAGCCATGAAAAAAGAGAGCTCCGGAGCTGGAGCGATGTTCATGAAATCTAGAGCTCTGGAGCCAGAGCTGTGTCATTTTTATGACTCCGCAGCCCTGTGCCAATGCAAAAATAAAATATAGCTATTTAGCAGTGATGGATCTGGCAACACTCATGGCCAGGGCTTGAAAAAATGTAGATTTCCCGTGAAGCTTGTCGAAATTTCCCGCGGGCCGCAAGTTGAAGACGATCACCCCTTTATGACGTCGCAAAAGGAATTTGTTTTCTTGAAAACATTGCACTCAAGAGCCTCACATATCACTGCGTTCACATAGATCAACATGGATGGATTCAGCCTACTAGCATCGGTTCACATTCAACGCGTAAACAGTTGCATCGCCGCAGTGTACGACGCTACCGCTCGGTGCGCAAAAACGAGATACGGTACTGAAGAAGTGCAAAACCGATGGAAGCGGCAAATCTTCGCCGCGAAGTAGCAAATTCTCGCGCCTGATCCTTGCTTAACGCGCGTCTAAAATTTGTATTTTGTGTGCACTATTCAATTCACAAATAATTTTTTTACGACATTAGAGTTTTAGATAGTTTATTTAAGTAATGTGGACTGCTTACATGAAGCTTCGCAACAATGGCCGGCATTTGGAAAACCGTAACACGGTTTCTAACGACCAATCAAATCGTAGTTTGTACGCCATTGAGAGACTTCCAGACACTGAACTAAAGATATCCTATGGACAGTAAATTTTAATAATCTCTAACGCATGTGTTACGGTAAGATTGTACGTAACTCGCATAGCAGGGTCGAGGAATTCCTACTCTGGTCGCGTAATCACGACATGCCTGCGGCTCCTGCACAGTATAAACCAGGCAGTGGTTCTCAACCTTTTTGCTGAAGGGAGACAAATCCAGACCTATGATTTTGTGAGCGAGCTGCACTAAAAATTTATTGCAAGTCAGTTTATATGTTTTTTTTATTGCAAAACGAAGTATGTTGCACAAAAAATGAGAGGTTTTATTCATAGGCGTAGCCAGGGGGGCCTATGGGATCATTCTCCCCCTTAAGATTTAGAACATATAGTTGTTTCGTGCTTTGAGAGGCGGTATCCCAAACAAAATAGTGTTAACATTTTGTCCTCCAAATTTTTTTGCTTCCCCCCAAATTTTTGGGCTAGTTACGCTACTGATTTTATTGAAGACTGCTGAGAGCTGCACGAAAGGTGTTTGGGAGCTGCATGCGATTTTCAGAAAAGTGGTTTTAATTTGTTAGTGGCGCAGCATTTGAAGTGATTGTGGCGTCATGTTTCAAATGTTGATTGTTGCGGCCAGATCGGTGGTGGCGAAATCGGTTTTTAACCCATCCGACCTGTCGGACGATATTCAGACGGTGTCAAAAGTTTCTGTTGAGTGAGCGTTCTACGCATGCATTTTTTGGGCGCGAGTGCGCAGTTACCTGAGTGAGCTTGTTGTGAGTGGACGCTAGTTTGGGCACGAGTTGAACATTTTTGCTATAAACTTGATCGCGTTAAAGTTTTTTGCATATTGTGTGACTTTCTACAACAGAAGATCTGCAGCGTTGTCTTTAGCAAATACTGTAGACCTAATTATTGGGATTTTTGTGCTGCCTACACTGAATTATACTTATTGCTTCATCATACACAAAGCCAAAGATGCAAAAGTCAGCTTTACGAATTGGCATCGACTGTCTGGGACTAAATGTTCGTAATGAATAACTAACCAATTTTCTGGAACAAAGACAAAAAATCCCGGTTAAAAAGTGCTAGTTTTGGTATTTGCATCCTGTAATGTATGCTGTAGGCCTAGCAATTTTATGCTCATTCAAAAAAATTAAGCTCTAGCTATAAGTTTAATGCCATTCCAGAATGGCATCGTGTTTCAGGCGTTGATTGTTGCGGCCAGTTCGGTGGTGGCGAAATCGGTTTTTAACCCATCCGACCTGTAGAACGGTGTTAAAAGTTTCTGTTCAGTGAACGTTCTATGCATGCATTTTTTTAGGCGCGAGTGCGCAGTTACCGGAGTGAGCTTATTATGAGTGGACGCTGCTTTGGGCGGGAGTTGAGCATTTTTGAATGGCACTACATTCCGAAATGGCATTCGGAATGCAGTATCATTTCGATTGGTAACCCAGTAAAGTAACCACTAACCAAAGCAGTCGTACAGGCAAGTATTAACATCTGAATGTATTCAAAAGCTTCCAGGTGATGCTAGCGCCACCGTTCACTCTGCTATCTAACGCAATGAAGTTCGCTTGCATAAACGCACGTAGTTTCAAGGACGCGTTGGCCTCAATGTCCTCTGACCACATGTATCATATAAAAATTAACAGCTTTCCGCCGCCATTACGAGTCTACGACATGCGATCAGGTTCACCAAAAAAGCCAGACCCTGTCTTAAAACAAGCCGAAATAAACAGATAGCAGTTGTAAGACATATAGGCTACACGTGAAACATGCATAACCAAACAAAAATAGATATTAAAATCGTCAGAAACATCGATAAAATGCAATTACAATTTTTAGAAGCAATTTATTTCCCCGTAAATACACTGTCGTACAGTTGTTTCTTATTAAATACATTGAAAATTTTTAGGGCAACAGTAAAATCTTTGCAATATTCTTTGCATCCTACATGGTCATAGACTCCCGTCAAAAGAGATTTGTAATATGCAGCTCAGACAATGTTTTGTCAGAGCCAAGCCTTTCAGATTGAAAAAAAATAAAAAAGAAAAAGCCAGATTTTTACTGGTATTTTTTATTTTCAATCAAAGCCAAGTGCGTCAAAAAAAGCCTGAATTTCAAAATTTGGCTTCAAAAATGCCAAATTGGCAACCCTGCACGCGACTGCATGGGACCACCACCATTAGGTAGGAGTAACTGTTGCATCACAAGGCCAGATATGGGACCACCGTGACTGAGCGAGAAAATTCGCACAGTCCGTTTTATGGTTTTCTTGCAATTCTTGGCGTATTATTTGATTTTACTTGACTTGCAGCTGATCAATTTCCCGCGAGCATGTACGATTTCCCGGGAAGCTCCTTCCCGATTTCCACACTTTCTGCAGCCCTGCTCATGGCATCGCTCATCACCATCTGGCAACACTCGTCTCGAGACCCAATTTTACAAGACTCAGTCTTGAAGGTTTCAGGTCTCGGTCACAAGCCTATTGTCTTGAGACTTTGAATAATGCAAGGATATGGCTTAGTAAAACTTCAAGTCTTTTTCTCTGTTGAAATTGCAGGTAAGAAACAATGAAGATTGGTCCGAAAAATGACAGAAATTCGAAAAAATTTAATTCGGGAAGTGTTGACAAAATTTTTTTGAAAATTTTTCGCAAAATCCACAAATTTTGAAGTCCCTAGTCTCAGTCTTGGAATTTTTGATGAAGTTCTAAATGAGGTCTCAGTCTCTAAGGTTACAGTCTCGACTACATCATTGCTATTTAGTGTTGCCAATGCAAAAACATAATCAAATTGATCTGTCAAATATTTCATTTTGCCTCAAAAAATTAGCGGCAAAATTTCACTATTCACAATGGTGTTAAAATGCTTGAAGTTACACCAATTTTTCGATGGTGTGGCATGAAATTTTTCCTACACAGAAGCATGCAAAATTACATCATCTGGCAACAACGTCCGACAACACCAATGTGGTAAGCAATCCTGAGAAGGGTGACCAGACTGTGCATGGGTGTTCTACCAAAAATTTGCAAAATCCTGCTAAATTCACTGCCAAATTACAAATAATAAAATATTGCCAAAATACTGCCAAAAATCTGCAAAATTGCTTTCATCAAACAATTTACTTTAACAACGGACTGAATAGTAATTTTGTTACTAGGCTTATTTAGGCAAATTTCAAAATTTAAAACTGGGGGGGCAGGCCCTCCAAGAAAAGAAGTGGGGGCCTTGGCTTATGCAGTCCCCCAGTTCCACCACCTATGGTGCAGAAGAGTAAAAAAGGTTGGGAACCCTGCTGTAGATAAATTTCCACATACTTGATACAAAATTTCAACCACACAAAGACCTTCTCTACATGTTTATCTTCTAACCTTCTGCTCCTGGAACTCATACTTCACTCTTTATTTATTTTAGTTATCTTATTGCTTAGAGCTTAACTCATATCACCTATTGCTGTTTGTTGTCACACAATGCATTGATATGTCAAGGGTATCCAATGCTATGTTGGCAGGGCTTACTAAATCGATGATACTTTCTGGAAGGCTACAACAACACATGCAATTCTTGCTGAGTATGGTTTGATGGCTTAAATGCTACATTTAGCATTTGTTTTCCTATGATGATAAACTGTTTTCATTGCATGAACAAGATTTTTCTGACCACATGTTGAGCTGTCACTCTCATTATTCAACAGGAGAGCCCTTCAACTGTCATTTAATCAACTTTTGTTTAGTTCAGTAAAATTAAGTGCTGTTACATCTCAGTCATCAATGATGTCTGGGGTAATTGCCAAATAATTTTGCAAACTTTGTCACTTGCATACTGTGTCATAAATCTACAAAATTGCACTGATCTGGTTTCTTGGATTATTAAATTGCCAACTCAGATTTTGTAATTCTCTTAGTCTTAACACACCAAGGTTCTACCCAGTCAGTCATCTAACACTGGAACAATCACACTCACCACACATATGGCATACCATGAAAAGGTTAGAGATAACAAAAATGCACTAATCCTGACAGAAGCAAAATCAACAACTGTAGCTCAGGCTTAAACCAGGCCACTTATTGCAATCTCATGCCACCAAGAAATATGCAGCATACCAGACAAACACACAAGACAGATTATGAATAAAATCTATGCCACAATCACATATATGTAAGAAAAATACAGTTTAGCTAAGTGCATCAAACTGGCTCTTAGGAGTTTGGACAAGATTAACAGCTCCTTCATTGTTATTTGATGTGAAGGTAGGTGGCTTGAACCTTGAACCCAAGGTAGGTGGCTTGAACCCAAGATAAAATGATGCACAACCTGCTTCCAAATTTTAACAAGTTGTGAATCTGTGCCCAATCTGCTTGAACTAACAAATCAGATGACCAAAATTGTTCAAAACAGCTGAAGCATACATAAATCAAAACTGAGCATCCTACTCTTAACATCTGCCATGGCAAAACATACACATTACCAGACTTATCTAGAGCCGTCTGGCAACTCCCCACACTTTTAAGAAAACAATTTAGATAAGAGGTTATTAGGGCATAGTGTATTAAAAAAACTGCACTCACGCAAACTTGTGTCTGGGACAGTCTGCTCGAATATGAGACATAATCTCTGCTTCTTTGCTGCCCACAATCTCAATATCATCGTCGATCACTATTCTTGTCTCATTCAGCACTAGAACAGATAAAATGTGGATAATTTTTGGCATGTGGCATGAGCACAAGAACATACTGAGTCATGTCATACCCAGTTTTTGCTTAGGTCTTGAGGGTCCATCTTCTTTGTTAGAACTTGCATCTGTTTTGATAATAATAAAACATCATTACTAAAATTAGCTTATTCTTTGACTGAAAATCATTATGAGAAAATCACATAAACTGGAAGATGCTGAAAATTTTATAAATAACCCTAAACTTGTGTAAAAAATACCCAAAAATATTTTTTTAGCTAAATTTTGGTTATTTTACCTAACCTTTGAACCAGAAACCCTGGAAAGCCGATCAAAGGCTCAAAAGACTCTGATTTTTCCTAGTTTCCAATAAAAACTTAAAAGCAAAATACTTCCATGTTGCGGACGGAGCCCAGGTCCAAGTAACCTGGGCCATAATGGCCGAAAACATATCCCACTTACAGTGTCACCCACAAAAAAACTGAAACCCAAAACTTTGAAGACTCGTCAAGTGTTTTGAGGGTTTGAACAGTTCTCTAGCACAATCGGCTGACGAGTTATGAAGTTGCTAAGAGGCGTGAAAATAGCAGCTCAATGCATGATTTCAAAATACGAGTATCTCGTACACCAGCAGCAAAAGTGTTAATGAAGATGTTCAGCTTGCAGCTAGTCTTTCATCATACGCTTGAAGAAAAGCACTACACTGCATAATGAAATTACGCTAAGTCACAAAAATTGTTTTAACCTGACTTGACTTATGCTTAACTCTTTGGCGTCCGCTAGGATTCAGGGATTTTCGGAAAAAAACACAGAAACGTACGTGGCTTTGCGCGGGAATTTCTCCGGTCCGGTATGCTCTTCAGACCCAGTAAAAGTCTCAAAAGACCTAAAAAAGTCCTCCACTTTGACTCTTCTAATCTGCACTCGAAAAAAAAATTTTGCTTAGGGAGTGCGGTTTTTTGTGAGTGACGTCAAAGTGGAGGACTTTTAGGCCACCTTGGCCCACTTTGTCTGGCCCTGGGCGCCAACCGTTAGGTGGTAGTATTTCACTGAAATTTTTACTGGAAACTATGCTACAATCCGAGTCTTTTGATACTTTGGATGACCTGCTGAGGTTTCAGGTTCAAAAGTTTTGATGTAAGTTAGTAAAAATATTGGACTAATTTGCTAATTACATAATTAATTAATTTGTTTATTTTAGATCATAACTTTTGAACCAGAAACGCTAGAAAGTCGATCAAAGGCTCAAAAGACTTGGACTCAAGCCTAGTT
>JGI24021J15306_10006398_pt1 | contig 14167 bp, 8 predicted proteins | sample Ectturendosymbi1_FD_15306 | JGI IMG/M metagenome (IMG submission 15306) | reverse complement strand
CTTGACTATTCTAATCACAAGCAATTTTTCCTTTACAAGGCTTTTGCTTCCATAACTTCAGCCCCCCCCCTTAGAAAAATCCTGGCTGCGCCCCTGGCCGCCCTCATGTTCGAACCTGAGGTCTTTCGGAAGCAAATGTACTGTTTTGAAAAAATTGTAACATTGTTGGGACTTTCTAGCCCCTCGCAGTGATTCGGCGCCCGGGGAATTGTGCCCCCTTGCCCCCTCGTTATGTCTCTGGTGTTATGCAATGAAAACCGGAAAATTTTCCGAAAGTAAACAAATTTTCAAGTCCGAACGTCATGAACATCTGCAAGTTTCGAACACAATACGGCATGGATCTTGCACAGACTGTATTTTTTAAAGTTAGATAAGTTTGAGAATAATTTCTGAATTGTTTTGAAGACCGCTTCTACTCCGAAACTTTTTTCATTTTGTTTTTGTTTCTCATATATTGCTAAAAATATTCTAACCGCACCAAATTCCTTCACTTAAATTCGATCCACCATCTGTGTACATAGGAAAGCGATTTCACCTGTACATTTTCTTCACCATGTTCTGCGTTTGTTCGTTTTTCTTCATTACGCTTATTTGATCTCCAAATGTTGTTTTTCAACACTTTTAAAAAAGTGATAAACGGGATTGGTTGACCAGATGATCGCCATGGTCCTTCATCAATCCTATGTGACACAGCGCAACTCTTTATTTACACTGATCAGCTACTGTGCCATTGTGTGCTCATTTGCTCTAATGTTCGCTAATGGTTGGTTTACTTAATGCGATGCCTTTTTTTGGTGCTTCTGCTTGTTGGCTGAGTCATATGAACCTTAAACCATTACCACCACCATTATGGAACGTCCCAGTAAGCCTGGGTTATGAGAATGCGATTTAGCCAATATGTGTATGGTTATTAACCGTGTTTGTTAAAAAAGTTACCTGAGCAGTTGGGTCTTCACTGCTATGCAGTCATTACACTCCGGATGAACTCGTCCTTGAGCCCCCCCCCTAAAAAAAATCCTGGATCCGCCTATGTGTACGAACTTGTGCGTGCCACTTAGTCATTTTTAGACGCTATCGACTTATATCGGTCGTCCAGACGCCGGTATTTTACTTGTACATTATTTGATATCGTGACGAAACAAACTAACACACTTATTGTTTATGTGACAGTCGGTCAGCTATCTGAATCTAGTGAATGCAAGGCCAAGCCACGTAGGCAGTGTTACCAGATGTGCTATTTTTTTATTTGGTCGTTTGGCGGTTGGCGGATTTTTTGGCTATTTCGAATTATTTTGGCGGAATATTTGGCGGATTTTTGTACAAGATTTAGACCAGTGTTTGGTTCACAAAAATGTAAAAATCCATTTAATGTTGTATACTGCCGCCAAATGCATTGTTTCTGAATCTGTAAGGTCGTTTGTACCAGTGCCGGCTGCTTCAATCCAATGGAAACCCTGTGTTTGGTTAAGCTTCCGTGTCCAGCTCGACCCGTGACAGGTTGATGTAGTAGACGCGTGCTGGACTGCATTGAATCTACCTACCCAGAGAATAGACGGTGTGAAAAGTCCTAAATTTAATAAATACCGATAAATTTCTCGCAGAGAACGAAGTTATAAACTTATAAGTGATCCTATTAGTTTTAACAGCTTTATTTTTGATGTTTTATAGGAAGCTAAATGGAAGAATGAGACGTTTGTGCCCGTTCCGGTTAGAAATTCAAAACTACGATACTGTAGACTAATAAGTTGTAATCCACTATTTGTACAGATTGTTCTGTGAACTGTTCAATTTTCAATGACGATCTACAAATTACTGGAGTTGAATCATCACCTCATTGATGCCAGGTCTCCAGCTTAGTTTGTTCTAAAACTACTCAGATGTTCTTAGTTGCTTCTGGGACTGATGTTGTTGGTGATAAAGAAGTGGCGTCAGGTTTCAAAGAATGTGAACGGATGCACGGTTTTCAGCCATGGATTCGAAAAATGCAAAGTAATGCTGAGAAAGCCAAGTGCAAGTTTTGTCGCTGTGAAATCAGAACACATCGATCTGATTGAGATACCCATAATGTTTCTAATAAACACCAGCGTAATGCCGTTCCCCATTATACCATGCGGCAGAATGGTGACTAGTTGAACTTTGATTTTCAAAAAAGTTCTGACAGCAGTAATCAGTTGTTTCGTTTTGTATTTGTAAATAGTTAAATGGCGGAGACTGTGGATGCATGTTATAATCTTTACATAAGGTGCGATGATATGTACATACACCATCTACACAGCCACTGGCTTTAGAAATTGGCTTTGCAAAGATTGCACGGTTCCTAAATGCGCCAGAGACAGACTAATTTTTTACAGCCCACGGAATTGACAAACTGAACTTTTTAGTGACTTTTAATGTTTTTCGTCAGTTTTTAGACTTGGCTATTTTTTGGCTACAGGTTTTTGCCAATTTTGGCTAACTTTTCTGTAAAATTTGGCTACAAAGTTTTATGAAATCCGGCAACACTGCACGTAGAACGCATTAGCTTAAGTCTCTACTCGTTACTGGTAGATTTTGCGTCTGCCTTACTCAGATTTCCACAGATCGCATATGGGTAGCATCGTTAAGTAGGGCTACCATAAACGTCCTCTTTTTGAAGTACATGTCCACTTTTTTCATGAGAAATGAAATAATCTCCGAGGACATTAAAAAAAGTCAAAATCTCCTCCTTTTCACATTTCTTATTTTACATAGCTGTAATCAGCCGCGTAACTAAAGGTTTGAGCCAGGGTGGTAAACTTAGATAAAAGGGGCCCACTGGCCACTGCACGGAGTCCACTAACCAACACTCAAAAAAAATTTGAGAAATGATGATGAATCCGGATGTGGATGGCTAAACTAAAACCCTAAATCACCGGAAAATAATCCGAAAAACATACAAAAACAACAATCCACTGAAAACCGAAATATAAGGTGAGTGGAAGGGCGGTTGTCAGATGCAGCTTGCCAGGGGGCAATTCGCTCCTCTGGTCCCCGTCAGTTACACCGCTGGGCACTGGCTATGATATCTTAATGACATACAGTAAGCCGTCCCTACTCAGCTGCAACAAGATAGGAGCTGGTAGCGTAGCTTGGTTTATGAGAAGGCCTGCAAGTTGTCTGATTAATCTATGCTTTGGTTGAGTTGATTCTCGGCTGGAAGGGCGAGAATGCTTTCACATTAATCGTTACATAACAGTGGTAAATCTTTTTTCAATATCTCCATGACTTTGGCATTAGAGCGCGGACTTCTGGTTCTGACTCCGTTATAGGTAATGTACTAGCTTTGCTGATGAACCTTGATGCGATGATCAGTGTATTGTACATAGCTTAGTGTAGTACTTTCTAGTAATTAAAGCTAATCAGCATGCTAAAAAAGTGAAGAAAATTGTCAGCAGTTTCCCTTTTTCAGAAAAGGTCTAAATGATTTTGAAGCTGAGTGAATTACGTGTGGTTGCATTTACAAGGTTCACAAAAGAGAATGAAAAGACTAATTTGTGACTTTGTGGATATTGAGTACCAAAAGCTAATTTCTCACAGCGTAACCAGGGGGCTATCACTTTATCCTAGCTTGCCAAGAATACTTCAAATGTACCCAGCTGCACATTCATACTTCATGTCCATCGACAAGCCAACTGTTGTTCTGAAACGTTTTTTTGGAAATTCTCGAGCGAACTCTGTTTAAGAATTAAGACATTTGCAATCATTTCTGGTTGCTTTCAGTGAGCACGTTCGGAATATTGAGAAGTCCAAAGCATCATTTGTTGAGTTTGTATCGTGTTTTGCCACTGTGAAGGCAAGGATGCAGTAGAGACAAGCAGATGTAGCCTACATATCAAGCCAATCTAAATCAGCACTAAGAAAACTCAGGGTCTGAGAGAAGGCAAGGATCGAGACTGTGTATTATTCATGTCAGATGTATCTGTATTGTACAAGTCCTGTGTTGCACATCTGGTTAAACGGACCACTTAATTTGCTGAAGTGAAATGCTTTGACTAGAGTCCTCCGTTTGCAAACAATTGAATGGGAAAATGTTGAACCATGTGAGTAATATCTGCCTGAGAGAAACGTTTCTGTTGATGAAGCTGGACTGTGTGACCAATACCAAAACTTCTTTGAGTTCGTGCAAAAATAGCATCAACCAAATGCAATTTATTGTAAAATGATGGAACATGAAAGATGGGCAAAATATTTTGAAACTTCAAATACCACACTGAATGCTTCCAATACCACACTGAATGCTTCAGCGAACTGATGAAGATTGCACAGTTTTACTTCAGCGTTATGGCTCATTACACTGATATGGAACGATTTTTTTCTTGATGCAGCCACAAACCTAAAAGAAAGAGAAATCTTTCTAATTGAATCAGTTTCCACGTGTGTTTTGACTGAAACATCGTCCACACTGGACGTCTTACTTCAATGCTTAAAACTGACCAATTTTTATTTGACTCGTTAAGTGTAGATAATACACTCAAGTGACAGTCGAAACTTGTCCTCCCTTTTTTGCGATGAAAATGTGACAGCCCTATTGAGCTTATTAGTAAATAAACATGCACAGAAGGGAGATCGTCATTTAACAAGTGTAGAGCTTATCCAAGTGGTTCTAAAAGACGTGAAAAAGCAAAAGAGGAAAAAATGAGAGAGGAAGAAGTTGCAGCCAAGTCAAGAAACATTCAAGTGACTATTTTACAGTGGCAGTGAAGTCCAGAGGTGACATTTCTGCGGAATCTGTAAGCGAACAGAAAATCGAAGAACATGTTGTGACAGACTTAGATCTACGAAATGATGAAAATACACCTAGTTCAACCAGCAGTACAGTAGCAGAAGAACGTCAAGATGTATAGGCCTAATCAAAAAACACGATAGATGAGATGGCTGACGCTATCACTGGAGGCAACGATATCGGTCTCTGGGACCTCTGGCCAGCCAGTATACCGGAAAAATGCGGGAATATTGCTTGAAATGTGAAACAGGTTCTTTTTGACATTGTGATGAAAAGTCATTTTTGAAACATGATGTTCCACAATACAGAAAAGACATAACTTGTCACGGAAATGTACCACAAGTCTTATTGGCGGCCAGAACGACAGTGGCGAAGTAGTTCACAGAAGCTGGCTTTGTTTTTCTCCTTCACAAACTTTTGTTAAATGTTTCACTTGTAGACTGATGTGTACCGATACGACTAAATGTGCGCATTTAGTTATTAGAAAAGGAATCTTTGACTGGAAGCACATTCTTGAGCCCCTGAGGAGCCGCGAGTATTCACTGGAACATACAGATGCCACAGTAATAAGTCTTTGCTCAACTGCTGTAAAACTTTGAAAGACGACACTATTTGAGCAACAGTTGAGCAAAGACTTTTATTATTGTTATCCTGTTGGCTGGTTCTGCAGCTTGTCACAGATGTAATTAATCACAATGAAGAATTGATACAGAACTACCCAGTCAGATCAATCAATGCGAACAATATCGGAAATCGCCTCTGCCTGCAACGTTTGGTTTCTGTCGTAAAATTTATTGCTGAGTGAGGACTGGCGTTTAGAGATGATGAAAACGTTGGATCACCAACAAAGTTTTCCAAAAAGTTTTCAAATTTTTTTTCAAGCAAATATTAAAAAAAGAAGATGCAATGCTTCTAGCGACTGGTTTTGCATCAGTTTCACAAATCGCTAATCCTTGTCAAATACCATGTTGCATCATAAGGTTTTGTTACAGTTGAGTTAACAAATCACAAGATTACGTCATAAATATTAATGATATGTGGGAATGCTAGTGACTTCATCGATCATCCCCTANCTAAAGATTCTGTGGGGTNTCCCACCACGCCTGGGCCCCAGGCCCCCACCATCTAAATTCGGTGCTGGGCTNTGGTGTTTTTGGTTTTCTGCAAATGGCTCTTCCATTGAAAACGTTTGCCCAACTCTGGTTTATACTATGTGTAAAGAAGCATTGCTGCCAACAAAGCGCATTTTTGCAGCCAATGCTCCCTCTAAAGATGCGCGAAATGTGTAATACCACCAGACCATTTGCGCAATGAAATCTCATCTCGCGCAATTGCAACATTCTAAAACATTGGAAAAGCACGAATACAAGGAGAAGCTAGTTGAATTAAATGTGTACTTTTTTCGTGTTTGCATAAGGTTTTACACTGATTCTAAAAATTCACAAAGTTTGTAAATCATTTAGAACTCTGCTAACTCAGTCTTAAAATATCCACGCTCAGTAAAACAAACATTTGCTCAGTGTAAAGTTTTCTTACGAGGAAAACACTGTATGCAACTGTTGCCGTGACATTAGACATATTCTTTTTTGTGCACGTCCATTTGCGTTGCATCGCCAACAACCTGAAAAAGAAAGCAAAATGTTGACTTTGTGCCGCCCTGGAAAAATTTCTGCGGACGCCCATGCAATGAACGACTTTGTTGGGAATATTCTACAAAATAAGTTTTACACCCGCTCTTACGTCTTGCTATCAGGTACGCGCCCTAAACGCCGATGCACCACTATCTGCGGCGTTGCTATACTACTTTAGGTGCAACTTGTTACAAGAGTTCATGTCTTTATCGACTCTTACTAAACTGAAAGTCGACATAGCTGAAGAAACAAACAAAAGTGATTTAAACGAACGAACTCAACAACGAACTGTTCACGCTACAGCGTGTTACTCGGTACTGACTCACAAGGGTCTGAAACTGGTATGATTGGAGTTCACGCGTCCGCATGATGCAAATTTTCTTTTATTATTTTTAGGTTAACATTGTTGCTTAACAGAAGCAAACATAATTGGTAACGATTTTTTTGGTTTTTATAGTTTCCATTGCCTTCAACCTTTTCATTGCCCCATGCTCTTCCGCTGGTCCGGCGTGCCTGCTGCCAATTAATGACGCAGCTCGAGATGATGCACATGTTGCAAGCATAGATGTGCGGCTGTATTAGCGCACGTCCAGGTTGTCACATCAAAAAACTTAACGGGAAACTAGTGATGCATCAAAAAAGTCAGCTAAATCAAGCAAGTTGAAATAGGAAGATTTTGAAATTTGGATCAGAAAATCAACTAAACGTCCATAATTATCTTTCAATCCATTTTGTGATTTTCGCTTGGTCGCACGATCTGTAAAAAGGTCACGTCACTATCAGTTTGATTGTGTGCGCGCACCTATAGTATAGGTCCCTGGTATTGAAGAATGTGAGAATTAGTGGCATTTGAATATGTAAAAACTAGTGTTGACAAAAAAACATGCTTTGAAAAATTAAATCTATGCATTATTTGTTACTAGTCTTACAATAGGAAAAATTATTTACAGAATTTTAATTATGCCCCCTTGCCTTGGATGCCCGGGGCCATCGCACCGTTTGCTTCCCCCTCTGCACGCCACTGTCTGAGGGCTAATGCATCGTCGTCGATAAGCCTCGGATTACTGCTGACATAGTAATAGAAACGGGTGTAAAGTATTGAGTAATGTGTGTACTGGAAACGAAAGAAGAGTGTTGAAATTCTTTGTCACCACTGGTGGATTGCAACACAGTATCTTGAACGAATTCCGCTAGAGATTCATCGGAACGTTGTATGATAGCTAGAAAATGTGGAGTGAATGCAGGGTTCTGCTACTTTTTGTAAGCCTTCTTAAGAATCTCAACAGCTTCTTCACATGGCTGAGAGCCAATGTGTTCCTAAATCGCAGGGGATAAGGAGGTAAATAACAGTCTCAGTTTTAGAAGTCCTGTTGTTAGAGAGAATAAAGATGTCGTGTTTCAGCTTTGCGCCCTTCTTGTCGTGTTCCGAGAAATACATCAAATGTCTTTAGCCAAAACTTGAAAATTTTTTCCAACATCAGTAGCGCGTGGATCGACATCCAATCGTTGGGTCTTCATTAACTTGGACTCCAATTTGGAGAAACATTCGGATTATTAGAACGGTTCTAGAACTTTATAACGCGCCACGTAGAACTGGCAGACCCAAACTGCGCTATAAAGACGTCATCAAGTGTGACGTGGCGAGCTTCCACATCTCTCCACAGTCATGGGAAGCACTTGCTGCCGATTGTAGCAGATGGCATGCCTCTCTGAGTTATGGTTATTCATTGTCAGCCACAAGCTACGCAGAAAAAATGGAGAAGCGCCGAGCTCATCGTCAACAACGACGGGATGGGCCATGATGACCTTGGACTACAGCCACCTGGACAACTGCCACCCGGACATCTGCCACTTAGGACAATCGCTACCCAAGACAACTACCACCATTACAACTGCCATCTAGGAAAACTGCAGCACAGGACAATTGTCACCAGGACAAGCCCAATTAAGTGTGCTTTATTTGACTTAAAGCCGAAGCTGAAAGAATAAACATAAGTTAATGAAGTTTATCCCAGCGTATTTGTTGCACTTCGGGTTATGCTAAATTGTCCCGATACTGTTGCCAGCGCGAAGAGAGTTTCATCAAACTGAAGCTGATCAAAATCTTCAACAGGTCTCATATGACACATAGCAGACTATCCTCATTCATGTTGTCAATCGCAGCTTCATGTGTGCGCTCTCTAGATTTGGATGATGTCATTAAGGCTTTTGCATGCGGTGTGATGGGTCTTACAACAAATCATAAGCCTACCTTACCCAGTCGCAAGTCATTGATGGGTATCAATTTTAGATAGGATATGTTACATGAAAATGTGAAATTCTACTTTAAAGTCATTTCACCAATTGAAGCTGATAACATCACCCGACATCTATTTTCTGTTTTTGTGGAATAACGTATACGAGTTTTCAGGAACTAATTATTGCATACACAAACGGTGGCCAATGGATCTCCTTCAGCTGATTACGCCCTATCTCTCTTCCACCCTTCGTAGACTTGCCAATTTTGCTAGCTTATATTGTTAATCTGTGACTTGCAGTCTCAAAAATCTCTCGATTCTCTCTACAGCTAGGGTGTTAAACAAAAAGGTGTGAGTATGGCAGCGAAATATTGCTGAAAAGTAATAAATACATTTTTTTATCAATCGTAAATTTATTATCATTTCAATATAAATGCCATGATCAGAACAAAGCGGACACTACAGTTAACTGAACCCGAGACCTCTTAAACTTGCTTTTTCTAAGTTGTGTTTATGAGTAAAGAACGCTTTATTTTGCGATGGTGTCTTGTCTGCTTGGTTTCATTTTTAGTGGCAATGCGAACAGTGTCACAGGGCTTTGGGCTATATCATGCGTGACAATTTGACTGTAGATTCTTCGGTTTCAATTGTTGTAAAGAAGTCTTGGCTTTATTCAGCATTGAAAGAGAATTTCTTTCAGTCTGTGTAAAGATGCGGTAGTGCAAATATTTTCCGATAGAACTCATTTGGGAAAAAGAAATCAATAGGTGTGAGTATGTAACTTGATTGTTCACATGTTCTAGTTGAATAAAAAGAGTTATTTCTTCATCTGTTTTCACTAAACAATACACTTAGCAGTTTGTTTATAGTTCAGAAAAACATGAAGGCATCAATGAATCAAGCTACATAGTTGTACAATTTCAGATACTACTTACAGAATAACTAGACAATTCTATTTCCTATTATGCTTCACAAGTGCTATCTTTTTGGTGGGTCTATCTGATATTTATTTGCATCCTCAATGCATCCCCATTACTAGGAAAATTTTGCTTATAAACACGCCCACATAATAAAACAAGTTATTGAACGCTAACACATTGAAAGCAAAAAATACTCTTCGAAATATTTTTAATTTAATTTTTCGAAAATTATTTTTCTGCCAACACTAGTTTTTACGCATTTCAATTGCCTGTATTTCTCACATTCCTGAATACAATACTAGAATTTGGTAGGAGGCACACAATCAAGCAGTTACCCCAGGCATCACCAGACCTCTGTATGCCCCTGCAGTGGGTGAAGATGGTATTTTTATAGTAAACCTTATGCCACCTTTATAACGTCAAAACACAAGTTGCAGGTACTGCAAATTTTATCAAGGAGAAGGCTCGCAAACAAGGGGGGAGACCAACCGGGATATTGCCCTCCCGACATTTTCAAAAAAAGTTTGAAAAGCTTAGGTAAAACAACAAGTTGCAAGCCCCCCGAAAGTATCAGCTTTTTGCGGCCCTGTCAAGAAGCGACTCAAAAGCCAATACCAAGAGTGCAAGCAAATGCCTCAATCAATTGTTTGTGTTTACAGCCTTCGTTGCAAATTTGTCTGAGGTAACAACCCTTGCAAATATTGTGGATGCATACGTAATATCGCATTTCGTATAAAATCATTGTGTGCACTTTACAGTTTCGTTTTTGCATTTTATGCACAAGTCGAGTTTCTCTTTCAACGGTTTTTGCGCCAGATATTGCGTTTCGTGCGTGGGAAAGTTTCCAGTCAGACTCATTCTTACCTCGTCGCTTTTGTGCGCGCGCCTATTTGGAGATCTCTGACCTCATTTTCTACAGTTAGGTTTCATATCGATACCGCCAAGGCCGCCTAGAGAGAGACATCTGCCAGTAGTGCTCTGATAGTCAGTTCATTGTAATTTTGTAACTATGTTTCGCTGCTTGTTCCCTTAAAATCGGACAACTTCAAATTCAATCGAGTGATTCGGTGAATGTATGATGAGCAAATGCGATTGATGACCGCTCGTAGTTATTCCAATGATTTGTTATGGTATTCTCTTCTTTTTTCTACCATATTGCACTAAATACCTACAGGGTTTTGAGCATAAGTGGTAGTATTACAGGGGTGGCCAAACTGCGGCTCGCGAGCCGCATGCAGCTCTTCGAACCTTTGCATGCGGCCTTTTGAGTTTTCCGAAAAATTATACATATGTTTGTTTATTTTTTATTTCTACTGCAATGTGTAGAAATTTTGTAAAGTGGTGCTGTGGTAGCAAGCGAGCGGTACAGTATTACTTTTGCAAGTCGTTCCAAAAAGAATTATGATGTCACAGAAGCGTAGATTGCAAATAAATCCGTGTTTTTAGATTTTAATGTTGCGGCTCTTTGTAACTTGGGTTTTACGATATGCGGCTCATACATAGAGCAGGTTTGGCCAACCTTGTAATATTATAACAACACACGGGAAAAACATTGTCAAATTCAATAAGCCGTCAACTTTCCGGTGGAAAGCATATTATATCATTAAGACAAGTTTTTGAAGCGAGTACAAAAACATTGCTTGCCTTCTACTCAAAAGCTGAAAATCAAAGAAACAGACATAACTTTGCCAAATTTTGAACTTGATTGGAACGAGCTTCTTGGTGTGCCAGATGATTTAACTGATGAATAGCTAGTGTTGCTGTGCGATGAGGATTATTCTAAAGTTGAAGAGTAATTGCCCGAAATTATTCATANAAAGCTAGGTACGTTTNTTTTGCTATATGCACAAAAATTTGAACTGAATTTTCTGTAAATGTCGAATGTTTTCCGATGATGGCGATTTTCAGTGCATTGAGACTTTATTTATCGAAGGCATTTTGATCGTCTTTATGTTGATCACTGGAAATGTTTCACGTTACTTTGATGAACTCCTTGGCTTTTAGTAAGATTTGTGAAAGTGACAAATATCAGCGGTGTTCTTCTCAGCGCTAGAAGTCATTTGCTGTTAAACTATAAGATTTTTCATCACCATAATAGACCAAGTGTGAAAATAACCATTTACATAGTGCGCATGGTAAAGATAGTTCACTGGATTTTTTCAAATATTCTGCTGAATAATTGGTGTTTTCAAAGAAATGACCAACTAACCAATGATAGATTTCCAACAAAAGCTACGTACGTGAATTTGATTTCTCCTATTTACGTATCAAGGCATAAAATGATGATGTGTCGTTATGGGTATTGCTGTTAGGTTTCAATGGATACTCAGCGAGAGTTCACACTTAACTTCGACTTTTTGCAGCCATTTAACGCTGTGTCTTGTGATTACAAGGTTGAAGACTAATTTTCGACTACAGTAGTGTGTTATTATATGTCCGGGAATTTGTGCATAGATTAGCTGTGCTCATCTTCATTGCCTTGGCCTTTAAAAATAAATATCGCGAAAATCATTCCCGTCGCACGACTAAATGCATTGTTCGCTGGAGGCAGACAACCTGGTCGTTTTGACGTCCGCACGTGTTCCTTGCCCGTCACAGTGGCCGGTCATGCCCGCTTCTGCGCGGTCTGCGTTTTTGTGATCGCGGTACTGCGCAACTGTTGCTAGGGAGGAAAGCATCTTGTAAATAAAATTTGTGATAAGTACATTTAGCAAGTATGTCAACGAGCTTTAAAGTGGCGACAGCCTTACAACGGTTTTGCTTCGGCTTGTCAACTTAAAACGTCAGGTCGCTTTTTTGGGAGACAAGATCAGTGCTCTTACAACGACCTGTGTGATCTTGCTGCTTGCATCATTTGAGAATGCCATCACCACAGCATACGAACCGCATCTTAAACTACTTCTCAAAACTTACAAAAGTAAGTCTGTTATAACTAAGTCAGTTATCTCAAAGGAAGTTTCAAACCTCAAAGGCACACACATTCAACACCTTTTGAGAGACTGGCTGCTCCAGAATTAGTGCTGTTTCATAACACTCGTTTAAAACTTGCGCAATTTTAGGATTACTACATCCGAATGTTCAAATTATGTCGTCGACGCATTGCCTACGTCAGTACGAGGCTCACACTTGTAATTTCTTCAGTTTATTCTCCACTTTTTTGCAAGCACTTGCACTCAAAATGAATTAGCGATAATAATCATTGGGGCATAGATTGTGTCCTGGTAGCCATGCTTTTGCATATGTGCCATAAAATACAGTACTGATCAAGACCCCGTGATTGACGCTAACCAATAAAAACAAAACAAGACTGACTTTGTCAATTACTCTTCGGCGCCCAAGAATTCTGGCGTCTTTGGAGTAATTGAAAGGGCGTCTGGAGACACAACTCATGTCTCGAGCAGGTACAATAAAACCGCTCTGTGTCGCACCACTTAGCAATTTAGCTTTCACGGCGGTTTCTTGGTTTATTTACTTGTTGCTTGTGTTTCCTATTGTGCGTGTCTACCCATACAGGTTGCTCGGCGTCCAAACGAGTTGCCGTGATGTCTGAGACCCTTGAACAAACGTTGCGCAGGAATTTATAAATTGCCAAAGCAATCGATTCGCTTTCAGAGTACTAAAAATCTTCAAGGAAGCACAATCTGTCACTGCAAGAAAGATGCGTTATTTCACAAGCACAGTAAACATAGGAAGATTTTGCCGAACAACTTTGCTTCTGATTGTTCACGTCAGTGTAGCACTTTGCACTGGTGAGTACATGTTTTTGTTAACTTTGTTTGCTTTGATAGAAATAGTTCAAACGTTAACGGAAATACGATAGAATGAAATACCGTTTCACACTCTTTAATGCGCTTTTGGGGGCAATCAATTCCTTACCCGCACTTAAATTGCACTGTACAGTTGTTAATGCATGCTTGCTTATATGTGGCACAGGAAATTACATCGCAACATCTCAGTGCTGCAGAAGAGTTCCTAACCTACAAGTAATAGGATACGGTAACTGTTTGGTTCATTTGTTGCTAGTTTGTTTCAATTTGGTATCACTAAGTTTCGTTACCAGGTAGCTGAAGATTGGACACTGTACTACTGTGTTTTTCGGCCTTTATGCTAATGTCAAGAAGTATTAACTAATAATTTATGTCGCACATTAAAAAACTATGGATTTCTGAAAAACTAGAAAGGACATAACAGCTCGTCTAGATGACTAGACTCAGTTGCTTTAATTTCAACCGTATAACAGGACCTATTTCGTCCACGTTTTGAACTTTTTCAAGGTTGTTTTTATTTTTAATCTTTTTCTGTAAACAGATGTAAGTGGAAGACCTGTCAAGCTAGACACGGGAAGATGCAGCACTTCATGTGAAGACAGTTTGTTTCGAGGGAGTCATTACATCAGCGTCTTAGAAAGAATACGAAATACAAAGGTTGTACTACCATANATCTGTCGATTCAAAAGAAATGTAAAGTTGTCAGAAAAACACTCTTGAGAGAATCATTNATCCAGAGGTGCAGTGCTAAAAAAGAGGTGTGGGAACGGCGTTNCCNCACCAAATAAAAAGAAAGACTGCACCAAATAGTTCGAATAAAGCGAGCATTCGCCTACATAAATTTCCACATTGGATCTTACTGTTTCACTGT
>JGI24021J15306_10006397_pt1 | contig 14167 bp, 7 predicted proteins | sample Ectturendosymbi1_FD_15306 | JGI IMG/M metagenome (IMG submission 15306) | reverse complement strand
CTATTCCTTCTTTTGACCAAAAGTGCCGCCCCCCGAAAAGTACAAACCCGGGCGTTGCTCCCCCCCCAGTCAGGTCCCTGGTTGGGACCTTCCATAGGTCGGACAGCTACTTGTTGATGAACCTGGTGAACTTACGGTTTCCGGTATTGTGCACACGACCCCCTAAAATAACTACCTAATGTTTTCAACCACTTCATCAAAAGACAAAAGCTAATGTGTAGCTCTCAACAGAAAATAACCAGTAACATTAACTTTTAAATCTGCGTGTCCGGCAAACTTCACTGGCAAAGCAGACCACTGACAACTAAAACTTCTGGAGATGTCAAGCGTGGATCTTGTGCAGTATAGTGCCGCTCTGGTGCTAAACAGCACATGCGCCAGCGTACACATGTCCCAGTAAGATTATTTTACAAACGAGTGACTGGTTGGACGAACTAACGCAACACTTTTAAATATTCATACTTAAAACTCACGCCACTAACCACTTTTAAACACACCTCACATCCGCTCTCAGTCACATGTAGGAGCCTGACAATCGGCCTTTAGCAGCAGGTTGGAAAATGTGACATATCCGGCCATATCTTAAGTAGACCGTGGTGCGTCACATTGTTTATTGTTTCGGTTGCACAATTTCATAAAATCAAGTAGTTGTTAACTTTGCCCAGGTTTATTGCTCAGACTACTTCAAAAATAACTTCATTTTGTGGCCTTTTTTCTCGTAAATCTGTGTACGCGAAGGTGAGTGATTTACACAAATTTGATTTGTGAAGCTTTATGCTCATCGCACATTGACGTCTTATCCCTTAATCAGCAAACTAGTCTGTGTCCGCCATGCGTAATGGATAGCAACATAGGAGGTTTGGAGACGCCTTGTTCTACTTTATAGCCAATGCCAACTCCACTGGTTTCGCATCATAGTTAGACTAACTTAAATCTGTCGCATCGTTATACTCCTTGGTCATATGTCATTTTTTATGACAAACCCATTCTCCAAGAGCAGGAAAAAATCATAATATTTTTCCTACAGCTGCTTGTAAGTATACGCTTTTGAAATTGCTTGTTTTAGCAGCAAAATATTCGTAGAATGGCCTAAGCCTATAATGCATTGAAAACCAAAGTAACAAAAACACACAACCCCTTCAGTTAAACATTTTTTCCGCAATTTTCATCAGTGCTTATTCAATTTTAAGTTTTTTATAACACTACCTTAGGTGTAATTTAAAAAGATGAAATTTTGTGAATTACTGTGACTCCCAGTTCTCGTCTGATAAAATGATCAAGGCATTTTTAAACAGAATATTTCTATGTACATCGTTGAAACATTCGAACATAAAATTGAAACATATTGTTTACGTACGTGCACTACTGCATGATGAAGCTATCAAAACGTATAGTTTCATTGTTCGTGCAAGCATTCAACAACTTCAGCAATTGCGCATAAAAACAATAGGAAAAAGGAAAACTAACTCAAAAAGCGGAATCACGGGATTTTCAAAAAATTAATGAGTTTATTCAACACGAAAGGCCCAGTGTTTGCTTTCATAACAAGCGTAATGGTGCAGCAGTTTCCCTTTTTTCTTCGTTGTTAAAGTTTGTAAGAGCATCTCTATTTTCACCGCAAGAGCTGTTTTCGGTGTTGTCCCCAGATGTCGCCAGCACACAACTCACGCCTCTTTTTTTCAGAATTAGGTAAACGATGACTGCAGTGAAAGCAGCAAGAAGCTGAAGAACACCGTACATTGCTGGAAAGAGAAGGATTTCCTCGAAATAAAGAGAACTTATGCTGAAAAAAACATATGGGAAACGTCAATGCAATTTATTGTTCGCATTTTCGAACTCAATAAAACGCAGTTAAGCAAAAGCTTAGATGAGAAATAAATATTTGTTAATTCTTTTTGATGATTCAGATTAAGGATTAGAGGATGAATCACTGACAACTATGTTTTTACAAAAATAAACTCTTCTCTAGAAACTTTCTCTCAACATATCAAGCCTTGAAATCCACTGTTGTCTTTGCTTGTCAAAAGCTGGCATGGATGAACCAAAGCACTTGGAGCAATGTAGATTTGTCCACGTGATATTTAGGTTTTAATGCTTTCAGTTTTGAAAAAAAGGTTTAGATTGATGTTTACGGTAATCTTATTACTTCAGCATTTATATTTGAATATTTCCGTGCTCCATAAAAGTGAGCTAATCCAGTTCCAACGCTTTGTTCAGGATTGATATTTGATTCGCATGGAGTGTATAAGTAGGATTTTCACTGGCAAGTGGGACTGCAGTTGTCAACTATTTTACTTCTGCTATAATTCATACAATACCGATGTCTCTAGGAAGCAAATCATTCTTGAGTTAAATTTTACGTTAAGAATTTTTTCTGAGATGCACAGGCAAAACTGATGCTTGCATTGACAGTGAGGAAATACTCGAAACCAGCGAAAGACAACCGTATATTTAGTTTGCATACATCTCCTCTATCAATCAACCAATATTCAGTTATTGTTTCGCTAAGTTTTTGCTGGCGCTGTAACCGCTTTCAATAAAGTACGTGCTTTTTCTATAAAAAAAAAACCTAGTATTTTGTTTACAAAACATCAGTTTGATTCCTGAGAGTAACATTCCTTTTCAAATATGGGCGGGTAACGCCCATGATTGAAATCTTCCTTATCAGTGCATGGTAGACCATAATGCTGAAAACCTCGTGTATGCCACAGACTTCACAACATCTCACTCGAAAGATCGAATGACTATCGTGGTACCAACAGCGCTGCTTTGCATTGCCGTTTCAATAGCAATCGTCCTTCGTGAAGCCATGCTGAATTTCAACCAAGGTGGCAAAGTTGCTAGGTACCCCAAAACGAGTGCAGTTGCCGGAAAGAGGAGGACAATCTGCGATGAAGAAGCAAAACTGTAAAAACACAAAAAGTTACACCGACTTGAAAGAGAATGTATCGCGATGGGTTGGCATAGCAGCACAGAAAATGTACAGACAGGGTCAATACTATCTTCAATTGTAGGGCTCAAAGAAATTCCTAAATTTAATGTTAAAAGGTTTGTGTATTGAAGCAACGAAACTAAGCAAATGAAAACGCTGCTATCAACAAACGCTTTTCAATTTGACAAGGGGCTTTGAAAGCAGTGATTGCGTCTCTTCTTGACCTTTACAGCACAAAGAACTAAATTTTTATTGTGATCATATTAATGACTACCGATTGGGTTTAATTGAAGCAAGTCATGTTAGGTGCAAGGTTGCAATTTGATACCAAAGAGGTAGAACCACTACTGTTACTACAAACTGAAAACGATCTTCAAGCTAAGCAAAGTAAATTCATGAAAAGCTTGTTTTTGTAGACATCTACACATTAACTTTCATACCCCTGGACAGGCCGGCAGCCAGGTTTTGAAGTTTAGAGGACAAACTAAATTTTTATGGGGGAAATATTTTTGTTTTTGTTATACGTTTAAAACACATTTTTCTGGCCACAACCAAATTTGGGGGACACCAAACCTTTGGAGGGCATTTCCCCCAATACCACGCCGTGGCTGCGGGCCAGCTCCTGGAGATGAAATTCAGGACCAAGATTCTACGGGTGTTTGAGTAAGCAGCTGGAGCAGCAAGGAAAACCGAGGTTTCCACCAGACCCATATATTTTTTAATAATATTTTTTGTGTTATGTAAGGTTTAAAATATTTNTCCCAATTTCTGACATTTCTGATTTTTCAATATTTTTGATTTTTTCGTGTTTTTCACGTTTTCCANGTTTTAAGTATTGTTATAATTCTCATATTTTTACTTTTTTCGCGTTTATTCTACTTGTCGGCTTTATGCAGCTTTCAAGTGTAGGCATGCCAGGTTTTAATCATAACATGTCACTGTCGCGGACTGACTGGCGCCAGTCACAATAATTTCGTCATTGGCATCTGCATATTCATCACAGATGATGGCGCAACAGAAGCAAAGTCAAACCTATCTAAAACAAACAAGTGCAAAAGTTTACATCGCAAAATATGCTGCAAATTGTTGCAGAGGGCGATGCATGCCCGGGCGTGCCTCAGGTTTTAACCCGATTAAACCCTCTTCCATCGCTCCCTCTTGCGTCGTTGCTTGCAGTTTAGTCACAGGTCGGTAATGTCGCAACATTTTGAATGTAGGTCAAACAATTGCGAAAAAACGTGTGGAGAGAAAAATACATCACAAAGTTTATGGTATCGCAAAACCACACATGAAATCAGTCTGGTATTTTTTGAAAACGTAAATTTTGAACTTATGCATAACCGACATGTAGCAGGACAAACCTATAGTCTTCAATTTTGCCCTTCAATTTTTATCAAAACCTCTCGTTTTTGACACAGCAAACATGTTCTTCCCATATGTTTTTAAGTTGAATGCCATGATGCAAATGAGGTCAAGTTCTCACATGGCAAATGCATTGAATTTGGCCGTTAATCGCTATCAGTCGTGTATGATACATTCAGCAATGCATGTTCTAGCTTATTGAGAACATCCGCCTCTTTAGAACACCGGAAAATCAGTTAAAGAGATTTAACTAAATTCTAGTTTCAAATTATTTGATGCCAGCCGTGTGTTACTTCATTGTGTGTGACAAAAGGGTCGTTCGCTGCGTCTCCATAATGAAGTAGAATGAATTAAAAGATCGTTCACTTCAATTAAACCAAATCAACCACTACGGAACAGCATATTTCCATCCACTTACCACGATCAGCCGCCAGGATATGTCATATCTGACATCCTTTGAAACAGACAACACGATCACCATCGCTACGATTGCCGTAGATCCAACAGCTGAACATATCTGAACAAATTTGTCAGTATTAGATACGACCAGCCTTTAACAAGACCTACACGGAAAAAAGTTCCTGATTTTTAGTTATATTTAAACATTAGTTAAAGCACAACTCAGTTCACGTATCTAAACTATATCGGATTTATGCTATTGACAACGTATTTATTGAAAACGCAGCTATTTCTCATTTAACGTTTTAGACAAAAGAATTCTGCAAACACATGACACCACTTCATTCTGTTTGTATCAAATCGCAGGTATGGTTCGTTTTACCTCAACTATGTCCAGCTATGGTTCAAAATGATCACTATGTGCACATTCTAGGCGCATGTAATTTGCAGTTATACTGTCAGGGATACATTTAAAATCCCTGACAGTATAACGGCAAATTATTTATTGTGGTTGGTTACCACTTTACGTCGTCAATGACAATTTTTGTTCAACTTTACCTTGGTAACGTTGTCGGATATTTTTGGAAACTTCAGTTTCATAATTGACCCGGCAACAACTGGCACGATAATCCCAAGAAGCGAGTATCCTGTAATTGAGCAGGCGCTTTGTATGACTGGGTGCTAAGGCAGGGTTGCAACATCAAATGCTTTTCCAAGGTGATTTTTTAAAAAATGATACCAGATACTTGTTTATATCCAGTACATTACTGATCATCTCAGTATTGCTGTTTTTTCGATTCTGGACAAAAGTGCGTTATTGCTGGTACTATTGGGGGATCTGAAGATGAATTTCCTCGTTTTCCCTATATCTCGGAAAAATCTTTGAAAAACAGCTCAAATGTAAAACGTAAGGACGTGCAGAAGTTTTGAGACAAAAAATCCTGCATTTGCAGTGATTAACATCCAGTATCACCAAATGTTTGACATTTTTATCTTGTTTTGCATGGATTTAAATATTTTATTTTTTCGCACTATCTGCTTTATCCTCACAGCCAAAAAGAACTTGTAAGTGTTTATCACTTATATGACGCGTTTATGAAGAAAACATTATTTCATACGTGTTCAAAAGTAAACTGTTTCTGGTACAGTTAACATTTTCAACGTTCGCAGCTTAGTGCACCTCAAAATTTCCTAAACACAAGCGCAACCTGATCGCATCTGTGCAACCCAAGTTTCAACGAGCCACGACACTAAGCCATAACATCTGTGATGTAATCACACGAGCAAAAGTAGTTGTATTGCAGGGCTGCAATCATTAAAGTTACATTAAATAAGTGAATTTGGAGCACGTTTTAGTGCCGTGTTACAATTGCGCAAGGAATATTCCTGAACATGCTTGTCTTAGTGTATTCGATTTAAAAGCACTTAGTTCGAGTTGAAACAAAGTGAATCATAAAATTGACGCGGAATTTTTCGAACTAAAGTCTTCTGAATTCATTCTACAATTGTCTGTGTAGACCTCTATTCTTAAAAAGAGCTCGACCACACTCACCCAACTCATCGAATGGCACCATCAGTTTGTCGTCGATTCGGGCCAGTTTAGGCAAAACGTAAAGCCACAGAGGCATTGTGCCGAGAGCCAGAACGGTCGAGCTGGTGGTCATGACAATGCTGAAATAAACTTTTCAGTAATGATGTTTCAATCCCGAACAGCGAAAGTTTTTATCGAGAGGACGAACCTTGTGTGCGATTGTGCGTCACATACAGAACAACAGTGCACCTACTTTGCATAACTGTTTCTCGCAATGTGTCACTGTAATTGCGGCCAGCCAGTTCGAATTGTTAACAAAAAGAGCAGATGAAAAAATCAAACGATAATAGCAAATTTTAATTTCCAGGCGATTAAATTTATTTTTAGGGACGTTAATAGTTACTTTATATAACATTGATATAAATAAAACTAATATAGCCAAATGCAATTTAGTGCAAACAGTACGCGAAATCCATGGTCAAACCGTTTATTTGAAGTGTGAACGAGTAGTCACTTTTTGGTTCCGCTAAATGCAGCCCGTTCTAGGTAACACTGCCAAATATCCATTTTCGCATCTTATAGGCACAGTTGACCTTACGTTTGTTCCCAAAGATTCGATGACTGTGCGTGGCAATGAGAGAGTCTCTTTTCAAGCATCAGTAAATGGAAGTTTCGCATGCATTTTTGGGGCGATAAAACCGTTAAAAATGTGAATTCACGCTTTTGCATTTTAGAAAATATATTTAGTTACAAAATTTTGTCAATTCTTGAAATCGAGATAGCTACTCAAATTATAACCTTCAAACGTTCATAGAAAAAACGTAGTATTTGAAATTTTTACTCAGTATTATTAAATCAGACCATTCGGAGCTCTGTGCCATTAAACCAACCTGGAATTACTTTGTTGATTGGGATTAATTTTTCTTTATAGTTGTAGAACACTCTTCCTCACTAGCTTACATTTGAATCCTGAAACAATACCACAACAATGCATTTTTCCATAATTGGTAATCGTATGTACATCGCACCTTAAGTCAATGTCGCCGTCAAGCCAGTAAGTGGCGATGTTGCTGTAAACACCACCAGGACAGCTTGCCTGTATAAGCACTCCAACCGATTCAGCTGGGGTTGTCTTCAATATGCTAGTCAACGCAAGACCCAGAACTGAAAAGTAATTTAAACCGTTCCATAAAAAACAACCAAAACTCTGGTTTTATTTAAATATATCCTTATTTCAATGGTGACAAGTGAAGAAATCAATTTTAAGAAGTTACGTTTGCAATGAACACGGTGCGTACCCACTTAAACTAGGTGTTCTTTGTTGAACTTAGTTTGATCAAAATAAAAATATTTGCATAAATTTAATTATTGATGGAATCTAGCTTCTTTATTTTCATTTGTATGATTCCAAAGATAAGAACGTTTGTGTCCCTCTAATGGCAGCACTGCCATCAGAAAATTAGCATTCCTAAACCATTAAATTGGCTGCAAGTCTTTATTGAACGGTGAAGGACGGTTACAAGAAAACATGACTTGGCGATTGTAATGTAGGGCAAATTTCAACTGAACAATAATTTCAATGCAGTTAATATCACTCGTACATTGTCATCAAGCAATTAGTCTCCAGAAAGACGATGCAGTCGAATCTATCAGTAAAATTTTTTAATAGGAAATTGATTTCACGTAACACTACACATTCCCAGACTGTCCGTAAATCTTATTGAATTAGCATTCTGTTTTAGGTAAACTAAAAAAATAATGTAAAAGCGTGGAAAACTCTAAAGCGGAAAAGAATTCCATGAAAGCTTTGATAATTGCAGAGGAAATAGAGAATGTGTGTATTTTCGACCGAAGAAAGGACACTGCATGTTTGTCCAACAACCAAGACATGATAATTAGTATTTCTTTTGAAAAAAACTCTAAAATACGTAAATAAGCCTCATTACTTTTACCAACTTGAGCATCCAGTGGCCCTGTAACAATGAGCAATGATCGTTAAAAATCTCGAAAAGACATCTTCAAACATGTCAAACTGCTCTTCAATCTATCGTGAAAAGACATCAAATACGAGAAACAATTTTTCAAATGAGAATTGTGTTTCTTTAGAAAATGGAGCTTACTTACTTGGCATAACGATTAGCTGCAAAGCTAAACCGGCCATAAATTGCTTTGGACGTTTGCAATACATCCACACTGGTTTTAGCTTCACAGAGCATCCAAGGCCAAACATAATCACGGCTAGTATCACCCTGAAATGAAAAAAATAAATGTGTTTATCACAGATGACAAAAGTTCTGTGGTGTTTCTCTCTGTTGTTAAGCATTTTCTATGCTGAAAAGTTGAAACTAGCAACACTAAGAAGCTGAATTTGAACAAAACCGATGGCATGACTTCGCAGCAGATGTAAGCATATTAGTTTTTCATTACTTTTATTTCACCTTTTAAAATCCAGCCACGTTCACAGACAAAAGAAATAATTCATCCATTCGTGCGTCGAATAACCTGTAATTCTCTTCCCATCAAACCAACATTTGTAAAACTTTTTTTGGGGTGAAATAACACAAAGAATGTTTGATCTCTGTTGAGATACATCGACTTCTATTCAAATGCAAATATTACAGCACAGACAAAAATCGCAAGGTACGTACGCGGTTGCTATTTGAATTGCTTCTGTGGTCTTAGCGTCCAGACCTTTCATCCCACCACCCACGTTAGCAGTTGATATTACTGCAGTCGAATTGAAACCTGGGTCAAGGAACAGTAAATGCAACATTCGTTGACGATGCAGTTCAACCACAGGACCATTTGTTTATTGCTACCGTCACTACAGTGATCAGACGTGGTTTTTGCTCTGAGGAGAACTGTAGTTTGACTTAGGTGTTAAGGTGTTTCTGCGTGTTCAAAGCAAATAGTCTTAGGTTCAGTTCAGAAATATAGTTATTAATTTAAACACGAAAATTAAAAAACATCAAAGCGTACAGCGAGATAGCCCGCTGTTTAAATTTCAACGAATTCTTGTTGTCTTCCACGAACATCATGCATTACACAGAATGAAAATATCTTTGTCAGCTTTCTTTAAAGTACAGTATAGTGGTCCAAATATTTGGTCTGTCTGATATTCCTGAATAATTGAAATATTTCTCGTCTAATTCATTTGGATTACAATACAAAAGTATCCTGCAATCTTGCCAATATTCTTGACGATTTTCGTTTCATATCCTTGTCACTTTTTTGTAATATTGGTTTTGGTGTCCCTATTTTCCCTTTTATCTTTTTCTTCTCCAGTTACTCATCCCACACCGTCGTACATGGTATCATGACAATAGCCACCAGGACAACTGCAACCTAAATTAAGTTTTGCTCATCACGCACAAGATATCAAATTAAGTTTACACTATCGAGTTTCGGCACGAAGAGGAGGTCAGTCGGCACGGCCACAATTAATGCTTGCTTCTTTACAAAAATATCATTTACCCAGAATAAAAACATCTCTCGGTCAAGTCTTTTCAAAGTATATCGGTCACAAAATATGGTCTGATATTTCTGAAAATTTGAAATCTCTCTCGCCTTATTCATTTGGATAAAAACTTTTCTGTAATATTGATTTTAGTGCCCATATTTTACCTGTACAGTAGCTCACCCCACATGTACAGTACATAGGCATGCTTTCCCCCTCTATATTTTGTTGCTGTTTTGGTATTTGTTTATCTGACGTTGATTCGATGCATATTTTCACTCTTCTTTCAATACATGTGAAACGACTTCAATCAAACATTGATTTATGTTAGCAAAAGGACTGGATGAACACAAGGTCTTTCGCCAATCCTTAACCTTTGCGATTCAAATATGTTAGAACACATCACTTTGCTAAACCTGAAGATTTGGTGTTTTTTGTATTCTCATCAGCTTGCATTAAATTCCTGCTCTTTGATATTTTTGTTTTTCCTCTTGTTTTTTTTGTGTTTTTGTGATTTGAGTCACAAAATACATGAATAAACCATCGCCATTACCCAAAAGTATTAAAGAGGTCTGAGGACGAAAAAACTTTTGTTATACACATTTGTGATTTCACAGGCTTTGACATCCTCTTAAAAGCAGCGCCTTGCGAAGTTAAAAAATGTTTTTTACGGTAATAAACGTAGAGAATTCAAAATGTGTTAGGTGGCACCTGTCCGGATGGAAGTTGTCTAACTTTTGTGAAATAAGTTATGTGACCCTCTGACAAGAAAGTTTGGAGACCCGGCCCTAAAACAGTACAACCGATGGAAATAACAAATTTACTTTTATCGCAGTATCTCAGCATCCTACAGGATTCAACAAACTTAACTGAGCCACAAAACATGAGCGACATCAAATATTTTAATGCTACTCCACAAATGTCAAGGTCTAGTTCAGTCATTCCCAACCTGTGTGCTGCGAGACAGTCGCAGGTGTGCCGTAAAATTATTGAATGTATCGTATGCGGGTCTTCTACAGAGGACGTTTCTATTTGTCACGTTTCAGTCATTAGGTCTGGTGTGCGTCTGAAGAAAACTGAGTTGTTAAGCGTGCCGCGACCAAAAGAAGGCTGGGAACCACTGGAATGGCAAAAAACTCAAAATCCGCCAGAGAAGCTTGCATCAAGCTACGGAATAAGATCCAGCGCCCTATCATGAGGTTCAAACACCATTGTAAATTAGCTGCTCTAACAAAAATCAACCGCATCTATCGATTCACGCCTGAATTTCGAAGGACAATTAAAGACTTATTAAGCACCCATTCACGTATTTCGCTTCCAATGAAAGCATTAGATGACGTTGAAAAAGAACTCACGTAAACTCAGAGAGATAGCTGTTTGTACATTTTTTCAATCAAATTCGGTATTTTACCTTTCTCCAATTCTCCGCCGCGCATAAAAAGAGCAAGATGGTTTCTTAAATCTTATTTAATAGGAGGTCACAATGTTAACATCAGTTTGCAACACTTTGCAAACAAACTTGCGTGTACCCGAGGTCCTGTACTGTGTCCTTTCTTGTATCTGTTTTGTATTAATCATATTGCTGTGAACATCAAATCCTCCACATCCTTGTATGCAAAGGACACCATCGTATTATATTCAAAACTAAATATCCCGCAATGCTGCATCATACTTTGTCATTGGACATAAAAACCCTTCTATTGTATGCTGAATCACGGCACATCACCTATGCTTTAAAAATCAAGTTCGCACCAATTTCTTTAATGCCACTCTTTATCCAAAGCCTACATTTTGTAACCGCTTTTTAATCAAAGTCGAATCTCACAAAACAGCTGGGATTAATTTTCGATCGTTCCTTTTCCTAGCATGCGCGTACTGCAGCGTTTTATGGGAAATGTATGACTCGCCTCAATATTCTAAAAGGGTTTAAATTCTTTATGCCACATTATGCTGTACTAGCCGCTTACTGCAGCTGCACTTTACCTTTGTTTAACTATTAAGATGCTGTTTATGACAGCTGCTCCAACGTAGATTGCTTTCGCTTGCAAATGTCCCGGAAGAGACTTTGCACTGTAGGTCGCCTACAGATCATTCCCATTGCAAAAGTAAAGCGTACGCTCGAAGCAAATTCTGTTTTGTGCAATTAGAACCTCAGAGTCAATTCCATATATTTGTTCCGTCCCGCAAAATTCTGTTAGGGCGCTATTCATCTTTTCTATCCCATTCAGCTCCTAAATGTTTTAAAANAACTAATCTGTTACTCTTTACGTTTCAACATGAATGTTNAATTACACCTGTTTCTATCACATCTACCACGCACCACAACTTGATCGCGTCAAAAGTAAGGATCTTTCTCCCTGTGAACGTTCAAGTTTTTATCGAGATGCAAAGTTATACAAAGTTGCTAAACTTGATTTGATAACCGGATCGGACAGTTCCTTTCTAAATCGCCACTAAGTTTTTATCTCGATGTCGTTGATTGTGATNATCAGATGCTTCTGCATCAACTTCGGCGAATGTTGAGACTAGATAATTTTTGAGATAAGTTGCATTTTAGCCGTANCTACTGTTACTTGATGGTTTTGAGTCTNTCTACGAGCCCATTCTAACATCAAAAATTGATTTTTTNAAAAAATGCTTTCAGCNAAAGATCCAAACGTANAAGCAGANCGTGAGATTGCTTGTACTTGCAACGCTTTGTNTGTAGGCGTGCCACATTGCAAACCTTAAAGCAATTTTTCCCAACTTGTTTGGGCTTTTGGACCATTTGGCACCTTTGCCGGAATGTTTCGACCCTATTCCAAAAATGCAGAGCGTGGAGATTTCACTATTCGAAGTAATTCGTAACAATTTTAAATACAGAAACTATGTAAACAAACTAGCACCATGTACGTGTTTGACTTTGAAGGTTTGTTAGTTAATCTCGCAACATTAATTCTACAGTATTCAATNGAACAGTTGGAATATCACGGAAGCAGTGATGCAATAAGAAATAGCAAAAACTNGATATAACTCTTCATCCAAAACCTAACTACTATATTGTACTCAACAGGNAAGTAAGAAACAGGATTTAGTCTCAACTTGGTTGCAGACACATATTCTTATGAAAGCATGTGNNGTGTCTATTCGTACTTTTCCAAACCACAAANTCGTCCAAAAANTTTTTTTGAAAGTAAAAATGAATAATTAAATGAGTTTTTAGAAATAATCTGCAATTTTCGTTAGTAACGTATTTGATGTTTTCATTGTTTTTAGATACAGATTTTGCAGCAAAATATGCACCAGCATAAAAGGAAAATCGTCTGAAGATCTTGGATTTAAGTTAATGATTTTACATGCTGGTTGCAGCGTTGCGGCAGAGTAAAATAGCAACACCAGTTTTAAAGCCAATAAACAAACATATCCAATATTTGNAAAGTTTCTCACCCAAGGAGACACGCGTTGTANGCGANTNTTTCATCATCGAGTCCTTTTGGTGATGCAGNCTCATTGACAAAAATCATGCTCTAACGTCTGTGCATTGTAAAGTTACTCCACTTCGTTTTTCAGTCAGTTCTAACAAACGTTGAACGTTCCAATTGTTACAGCCCATGACACAGACAAACTACAGTTTGCTGTTTGAAAAAAGTAACGAGTAACACCATTGAAGAACAAAACTTCGCAGCCTATATTTCTTTCAATCGGCTATCAAAAATGAAGTCTCTAGTGAATTTCAGTGATCCACACCGAATCAAGAAAAGCTAAAGTTAATATATAACTATTTTTTTCTTCCACGCTCATGGCTTTGTGTGAAAGTTCCACAGCCGATCACCAAGACGAAATCGACTTACCTGTGGAGAGACGTTGTGCACCACGAGATAACCGGATTTGTTTATAAAAACTGGGCAATGCCTGTAAACCAGGGCTTCCCAACATTTTAACGATCTCGTACCACTTGAGCACCCCACATTGTCAGCGCATACCACTTCTTCCAGAGCAACTAATTTGATCGAATCCTAGTTTATTCAGAAGAATAGCATACATCAAAATAACAATAAAATACCACAACTAAATTTAGTGAGGTTTTTGTTTGTCTTCCACCAATCGGTCGATGCGTGGCATAAATTTGTTAGCAGTCCATCGAAAGTCATAATGTTACGATACAATAGGAATAGCAAGAGGCGTAAGGAGGGGGGTGCAATTCTCCGGGCGCCGAATCATTATGGGAGCGCCGAATCACTTGGGAGGGCGCAGAAAAGTCCTAACAATGTCACAAGCACTTTCTCCAACAGCAGATTTGTTTCCGAAAGATCTCAGGATCGAACATGGGGGCGCCAAACTTGTTTCTGGCCCCGGGCGCCGTCTAACCTCGTTACGCCTCTGGCTACAGAAAAATTTATTTACTTAGAAACAAAGCCCGATACGTAAACTAGAAAGCTGTGAATCCAGGTTTTTGTGAAAAAATGGAAGTTACTCGCGTACCACCTGGAAGACCTTCGCGTACCAC
>JGI24021J15306_10006396_pt1 | contig 14170 bp, 10 predicted proteins | sample Ectturendosymbi1_FD_15306 | JGI IMG/M metagenome (IMG submission 15306) | reverse complement strand
AAAAGCTAGCTTACTCAATGATCGAGGGAATCTATTTGAAAAAGCTTTCAGGACTGAAGATGTGTAGAATTACTTCAAATCTTTGGTAAACAATAAATGGAGTTGCTGTAGATTCTTATTGCAAACAAAACAGCCACAATAATGAAAAACATTATTTTATTCAACGTTTCGGCTTATGCCGAAAACGTAATGTCTATATGACGCACTACACAATGGTCTGACGCAATACAGTACGAATGCCTTAAAATTGCATCCTTATTTTTTCTTTCTAACTGTTGCATTTCATTTATTCCTGATTATAGCTTACGCATAAGCCGAAACGTTGAATAAAATAATACTTCAAATCGATTTCTTATTACAAAAAATTGGGTATCGATTCCTTGCTTATACCCCTTGTCGAGGGTCCTTACTTGAGTATAGATATGTGCAAATTTGAATCATCGCAATAAGACGAAAACAGAGTCCAGTCGGCTGATTCCTCAACAGCTTACAGAAACCTGGTGCTTTTATTTGTCAATGACCGAGGTTAATATTTAAGAAGCTGCATTTGCAAGTGGTAAATAGTTGTCACAATGCGTGACGACGGTTGCACGGAAATTGGAGCCGGAAAAAACGACCATAACATTACATCACGACCATAACATCGCATGTGCGTGAACCACTTGTGTCCGAGGTGTTAAGTGCCGGGACCATGAAAATGAACGCATTCCCAAATACCTGTAAGTTTTTCTCCACTCGCCAAGAACCAAACTTACTTGAACTACCCAAGCAAACTAACCTCGTTTCGCGCGGCGCCGCCGAGTAGGTCGCGCTTCGCGCATCTTTACGCTCCTTGGACGGAGAAGTGCTCTGCTGGAGAGAATAACAAAGAACATCTGTTGCGTCACAAAAGAATAGACACGTATTAGAGGATTGCTTGCGAACGCGATTGAAAATGAAAACTTTGAAAAATGAAAACAATTTTCGGATTGAAAGCACTTCAGCGCCGCCATATTCGTCACGATAGCACAAGAGAGGCTACTCTCAACGGTCGCACTTTATTTCCAAGGCTGTCCACACAGCATCGCGCTTTTTCGCATCTCAGACAAAATACAGTGGCCTCGTCCGAAAAGTGAGCGTTATGAAATTCCCGTTTTAATGCAAGCGCACGATTTGCCGCTGAGAGAAATCTCAACCGGTGGAACTCGGCGCGAGTAGAGGAACTGCAGACGATGGGCCGACCGAGGCAGCCGGGAGCAACTTACCGCTGCTTCGTTCAAAGAAGACGCCGATGACGACACGTCCTCCGTCTTGCGATCGCGCGATCGATGACGCAACACCGACGGCACAAACTTGACGGGGGCGACGTGCAGCGGTCTGCGATTGCAAAGCGCGTGAACAAACAACTGATGTGAGTCACACGCTGAGAATGGCATCTATTTATACGGCGCTTGGCTGCAGTTAAACGTTGTCCGTCAACAAGAATTGCAACAGGCAAGCGGAGAGCCCAGCAGCGCTGAGCAGATTGAAAATCACAACACGCTTTGCTGCATTACACTCGTTGCCAAACGCTGAGTTAGTGGCAAAATAAAGGTTGAAAATGCGAGATGGGTCGCCCTGCACTTGAAACCTGGCAACGGTAACAGCGGGTATCAGGCCCGTAACTAGGGGGGTAGGCGAAGAGCCACCTAAAAAGTTTGCCTCGTTTGGAAAAATGTGTTGAACATAGTTTACAAATTTCGGCCCCTCCCAGAAAACTCTTCGCCCCCTCTGGCGTCCCAAGCTGGTGACGGGCCTGGCGGGAAAAATAAATATCCAAACTACTGCTCAGTAGATACTTTCGAAAGAAACACAACTGAAAGTGTCTTCTTTTATTCCCAAGTCGCCAACTTCTTAATTCGCATAAACTTTTTGAAACAAACCCAAAAACAGGCTAGAACTCACTCAGCCTACCAATCAAACAGCTACTATGAACCACCTATTGGTTTCCATGGCAACATGGCGACGAAAAACTCACTTTTGCTGCTCAACATGTTTGTTCAACCTGGCCAGCAAGTTGTCCGTTTCGCTGTCGTCCGATGACGGCAGAGCAAAAACCCGGGCGTTGCGCTTCTCCCGCATGTTCGGTCGAGGGAAAGCCCCGCCTTCCCCTCTGGGGGAACGCAGTTCGACCGGCACGACAGCCGTGTCGGTGGTGACGTCAAGTATGAGCGGCGGAACGGCGCCGGATCGCTGTAGCGGATTTCCTGCAAATTGGATAAATTTTCCCTGATTGCGTTGACGCCAATCATCGCTCTGGATTTTAAACATAATAACTAATAAGTTTCTGCGCTGCACGTAGAGCATGAGACGTTGACGACGGTTCATGGTTGCGATAAATGCAACACAAGCATCTTGCGCTGAACAGCTTTTTTCCATTTAGTTTCTATGAGATTTTTTATTCCTGGTTTGCTGCGGCTAAACAGTGTGAATTCTAAGGAGGGGCGCATCAACAGGCCATGTTTGAAGAAATTCTTACCCAGCGCTACAACCTTCGCCAAAAAAACAGTGCAATCAACGTTTAAAACCGCGATGGTCACATTATCGAAGTCTGAATAGTTGTATTTCGTCCATTTTCAATATGGTTTTTCTTAACAGAGCAAGCGAACTGCTAACAGGGCTCAAGCGCGTTTTCACGCATTCATTCTTACTAGTTTGGCTTCGCATATGCACAGAACTCGCTTGGGTCGTCTCGCTGACGCCTGTTTCGGGTTTGGATGGCTGTTCAGACTGTTCCACTACCTGAAACAAAAAGAGCGGGGTGAGCATTTTATCACAGCGCTTACGAGGAATCCACAGACTATTGAATGAAGACACTCTCAAGCGAGAGCAAAAATAGCATTCAGGTTGTGTCGAGATTTGTTTTTGCTCAGTGATCGCAATCTAATTCAGAAAGAAGTTTCGCGGCCTTTTATCTGAATTTCGTTTCAGCCTTGTATTTGCCTGCTTTGCTGACCAACAAATAGAATGTTTGTGAAACGCTGTGCTCGCTATCTTAGGGATTTAAAACCTTTGCCTCGCACAGAGAAGTGGTTAAGACAAAAACCTGTACTTTTAAAAGCGCTGGCCTAAAAAGCAGCCACCTATACTGCGGGAGTCTAGATAAAACTTCGGGGCAAGTTTCTGAAACACCAGGGTCTGACTTTTGTATTTTACCGCCTTCAATCCACACACATCGAAAGTTCCGCAGTTACGCGACATTTGGACAAATTTGAAACAAGCCTGAAGTCCATATGCAAAAAAACAAAAGGAGTTCCCGCGGATACAACCCTCTTGACACCTTCTGATATTAGCCATGGCTAACAAGCTCAAAAAACACAAAGCCTTCAACCGCTGATAAAGTCCAGGCGAACCACATAATATTTACAAAGCTAAGAATAGCGTGTGATTAAGCGAAACCATAAGGCGCACCTTTGCATCATCTTTTTCGTCGACTTTTTTGTTGTCGGTCGAGTCCTTTAGTCTGTTCATCGTTTCCGCTGACGGCTTCTTCCAAGCCAGCTTGCGCAGGGCAGAGCCGTCATTGTGCAGGCTATTGGACTTATTTTCCTCAACCATTGTTACATCATTTGCGACGTCATTAGCATCCGCGTCACGAATGTCCCTGATTCTGCCAGCATGGCTCTCGATCGGCTCAGAGTCTACAGCCTCGACCAGTTCGCGATCGTTCAGGTTAAGATTCGAAGTGTCCTCGTTCTCTGTCACGATCTTCGTGTCATCGCCTGAAACTGTTTGGAGGCTGCTCGCTTCGGAACCTTCTCCATTTCGTTGCAGGGGATTACCGTCCACGTTACGAGCGCCCGTCGCGTTCCATTTCACGAAGACGGGTGCCAGACTTTTGGGAGCGCCCGCACCGTCGCCTGGCTTCAATTCTTCATCCAAGGCCACAGCATCGGACTTTGAAGTTTCAATCGTGCCGCTGTCTTCGCAACTCTCCAGCCCGCCCGGTGTCTGCCAAAATCACGAACAGATTTAGCGCTGAATGCATGTGTTGCTAACGTTCCTACCAAAAGCAGTTTAACGCCAGCACTCTTTGCGGCAACATTTAAGCACCCTTTTATTGACGGCATGCGTCATCATCGTGAATGCGAGCTTTTTACGCAACGCCGTAAAAAAGCTCAGTTGTGGTATTGACTCAAACGCGTTGCAAATCCTCGAAATAAAACCCTCTGGGATGCTTACAACACGCGCTACGGTATTTCATTATCCTGCATGGCAAGCAGTCTAAACACTTTCTTGGATAAAAATATACATTTTATCAACAAAGGAATTCGTGAGTTGCCAACGTCCTGGCGGATACTCAACCTGAAGCACTTTTCGTTTCACTGAAAAGAGAAACTCAAGAATACGTGCACGATTCTCAGCACTTCGTCGCAATATCACAGAGACATTTACCGTCGCGTTGGGTCGGGGCTGATGAGACTCGATTATGTCTGGCTGCGGAGGCTTCGAAGGTGCAACATCAAGTTGTTCTTCCTACGTTTGCAAAAAAACAGTTTAGCGATAATTTCCCTGATCTGATCGATGCAACTGTGCTGAGCTGATCGATGCAACTGTGCACTCGCAAGACAAAGACATCACAGTACAGCAGTTAGGAAACTCTTGATGATACACATTCGTCCTCACGCCATGCGAAAAGCACCAGTTAAAAAGTGGCATACACTGCAAATTACTATATAAGTGCTTTATGACAGAGATTGTCAATAGCAAAATTACTTTCAATATGTGGGTAAAACCATTAAAAAAACCTGGCGAATCTTGTCTGAAAAAATAAGTCGAAAAAATTTTGCATCAGAAAATATTTATAGACATGCTTTTTTCACCACAAACTAACGACTGGGATATCAACAATCACAGAAATTGTTCCAAGGCAAAAGATGCAACGAAGCAAAATGGATCCACCTATGCGTTACGTTTACAGCACTTCTTGTCAACAAATGCAGTTTGTGGATGGATTACATTCCGACGTGGAACGGTGCACGGTCATAAAATCCACTACACAATAGCATCGCATGTACAACAGATCACACTCCGTAAAACTTGGCAAAAACCTTCTGTTTCAACACTATCTCCTGTTTTGAAGAAACAGTTCTGCGAATAACCTGTATTCTTGACGTATACAAAAATACCAACAAAGCTACTGCACTGAAGGTTACTGCGCAATGGATATTACTGTTGCTGTCTTGGGCATGCTACATCAGATCCGAAGATACTCTATCAATAAGCTAGCCAAGGCGGAACCGAATTGGAATGCTCAACAACGGCTGTTTATAAGGATATAACAAGATACCGCAGAGAAACAAATATTTGACCTGACTCGGCTACGTAGTGTTGGCCACTGACTGAAGATCACTTTATCTGCTGAAAGCCTGCTGTGCTGGGTCGTCTAAGACTAGGTAGACAAGCGCGTTGTTATTTGTCGTGACGGTCCCACAGGAAGCAGTCACAATGCATTTAGCAAAACGGCTTATCTGTCTTGCCAACAATACCTGCTCAGTGGGCTCACACGTGAAGAACACAGGCCTCTACTGTCTTCAGGTCGCCACGCGGCACATGCAGGAAGCCACTTTCTATCCGCGTAGCCTCGCCTACCACTCATACACCTGCCAGCAGTCGACATTAGCAACGCACTTGCGGTCGCGCATTCCAAGTGCGCCGTTACCAACACTCGCGCAGTTCAATACATCAGGCGCTGTAGTAGGTGACATCGCGAAGCTACCTCAACGTTGGGTTCGAACGGTTCAGGATCCGATTTGAGTATCTCGCTTTGAAGTGCAGGACGCGAAAATGCAGCGAATGTGAATTTGTCGGTTTTCCTGGCGCCTGGCGTGGCGTCCGATCGCTTCCGACGTTTTTGCGATCCAGGGCAAACCTGCGAAAAACATGGTTGGTGTTAGAAACTTTTCGCGATGCCATCTCCACCGCGACCTGACAAACGTTTGCATGTGGTTGAACGTTGGCTGTGGGATGTCCAACTTTTAATCCTTGCTGGTTGCGACATGCATTTGCACTGCCCGATGCTCGGGCACAATGCGTGGAACAAATCACTTTTAATAAGAATCAGTAAGCAGACATGACACTTTAATGCTGTCAACTGAAGTGTCACAGAGCTAGTTGATGGTCCAATTTATTGAAATCGACTTCACAACTCGATCCGTTATACAGAGAACCCAAAAGAACATTGCATTGCCACTATGTTACGCAATTAACATCCGTGCGGACAAATACTAAGCAACAACCTTTCAAAACTCTGCGAAATCACGGCGCTTGCTTCAACAGCCAAACTTTCCGCTGCAAAGCGTTACATTTTTATTCCTTTGTACAACGTAGTGCGACCCACAGGTCCGAGACTTCTGAACGAAAACTGCTCTTCGAAGTGTTTTGATACTAAAGCCAAGTTCAGGTGAAATGATCAGTTAAAATAAAAGCATCAAATTAAACCCATGCTGATGCTTCCAGCGGTTTTGGAAGCGAAAATTCGCCACGGCAACGAACAGACAAATCACGCACAAAGCAAATATCCCGTAAACGAATATTTTTTAAAATCCAACACTCTGTTTATTGGGCTAGATAGTGGAAGTCCGTGCAATAAGCAGGACACATTTTTAAAGTTCACGTTTCAGCACGCCGACTAAGTCACAAAAAAAGACCCAAACTCTTGTCACTACAGCTTTCGTGACTGACACCAACCATATTGTTTCAAGGCATACTTCTTACACTTCAGACGCCGTGTGACTTTGCTTTGTTTATTCGGAACAGAAACTAAGCAAGGTTTTTATGTTAAGAAAGGTTTCGAAAGCATAACCTGAATGAGCCTAAAAGCCAGAATAACGACCAACGAACCTCCAGCTTAACAGATGCTCCAGATTCCAAGCTTTTCAGCCTCTCATCTAGAGACTTTCTTCCGCACAACTTCTCTTTTTGCTTACGAACGTAATCCTCCCTGTAAAGCATTGAATTCACTGACTGTAGACCTATCGCCCTCTCCACACTGGACTTAACGTGGCAGTGCACTGAACAAGACCAAGCCATGAGCAACAGAAATTATTTCGAGCCGCAAAGATTAACGCTTGAGCGTAGATGGTTTACGTAATGGCGACCACAGAAAAATGCAGCACGCAATCGAGAAAGGCTCCCCACACAGTTCGGTTCTTACCAGAATGGGAAGACGTGAAGGAAATCCAGAGACATTCCACAAGTTAGTCAGTAAAAGTTAAATGTGGAGAGCGGACAGTAAGAAATTCAAATCTGCAGCGATCCACTCGCAAATGACGAATGTTCACTGAAAGTTCTAAGAATGATAAACGTTTTAAGCAGAGCGTAGCTTGTCAGTCACCGAATACTGCGAGAGAGCTACGGTCCACCAATGCGAGGTGTCTTTCCTCAACAAAATGACACGCATGCAATCCGCGTTGAAAGAATGCCGGTGTAGGTCGATCCAAAGAACTGTTCACAGCAACTGCGCCTAAGCTCTAATGACAAATGGCATGGTCACAGCAAGCTATAAACCAACCTGTAGCCAGCGTAAGACGCGGCACTTCTGTCCGCTCGCTTGTACAGTGCCTGAGGCGTCGTGGCTTCTTCGCCGAAGTCTGTTGATCAACAAAGTAAGAAAACACTGAGGCGCATGTGCAGTCATCGGATGATGACAATTGTTGACAAAGACGGTTTGTGATGTCATACACAGACCAGCAGATTCCCGCTTCAAAGCCAACACCCACCACGACCGGCAACAGCAGTTCTGCTGTAGATTGACGGGCGGCAGGATGAACTACAACAACGGTGACGCTTCGCAGTAAGCCCACGTTTTACGGCGCGCAGACAGCAATGTACTNGCTAATAAACACAAACTTAATACAACTGTGGTCAAGGACAAGTTTTTAAAAGATTGCAGAGCTTTTCCAGTNAAGGCCAAAATGCATGGGTGGCGGAAGAAAAGATAAAAAATCAATGATCCATTGCAGATGACGCCTTTGGAGCTTCAAAAACGTGAAACTTAGTCATCTATAAACAATACACTAAGACATACATTCAGAATTGCGCTCTTCAAAAATGCCAATAAGAAACATAGCTTTGGCCGAAGTTTCTCAATAGCCTTTGCTGAAGCTACTTCAGTATCAACTCGTGGATTGTTATATCAATTAAACGCTGCATCACGATTCCAGCAACGGTAAGATTTCTGTTGCTTGAACTCTGAGATTCAAGCGCACAATATACGTGCCACAACTTGAAACGCAGTACAGATTTCAACCCTAATTGTAAATGCGCATGACGAACAGCTAACGTTATTAATAGAAGAAAATCCAAATGCGACCAACGCGGTTTTATTCCACGCCTACAAGCGGGCAAAATCCGCAGCAGGAAGTCAAGCCATTTAATCACGGACGCAAGCACACATCTTTGTAACTCTTGTTCACTTGTCTTGTGGCCATGTGTGCACGCAGACGGGACCACGATTGTTGATTAGTTAGTCTTGATATAGTTGAATTGATTGAATGGCCACTGCGCGGTTTTTCTACCGTGATGTGTGGCTCTTCCGCAACGAGGACACCCTGAGACTACAAACGTGTAAACGTTGTTGAGTATGGTCACTGGTGGTCAACCAGTCAGAGACCACGAGTCACGTTTCTTATCGTTTCACCGCAAAGAGTCACATCATACACATGGGCACACATCATGAACATCGTCCCATCTCTTCCTCACTCACATACACACCTTTGCTCAGCTAGATTTATTGCAGGCTAAACATCACACACCAAAATGACAATTACAGAAATGTACAAAGCCGCGTAAATGTGATCGCTTGTGTATGTTCTTGCGCAAACCACAAAGCGTGCTTCCACGCAACACGTGTGCCGCGTAAGCAGTCGCGTGTGTATATACTTGCACAAGCAACAAAACACGCTTCCACGCAATGCGTGCGTAGGTCGCGTTTGTGTCTAAGTCGCACCCCGACTTTCAAGGTGAACAATTGCACAAATTTTTGGGACTTACACACGAATAAAAACGGTATTTACTAAGGAGCCGCATGAATCCGCAGGTTAAATCTACTCCGAGAAACCCTAAATGTAGCACGATCACTTACACAGCCCATACTTAAAAAGCGCATTTTACAATTGTAAGGCTTTGGACATATTCATAAAATTTGGCGATACGTAATTGAAAATAAGTTGCAATTTGCAGCAAGAACCTGTGCTTCAGTATTCCAATGAGTGACCTTTCGTCACAGCTTTAAGTGAAAAACAGTTGACGATCACTTATCAAGCACAGCTGCACTATCCGAGAAAGCCAAGCACGTGCAAGTCCTGGGTTGGAATTTGTGTTGTTAACCTCGTGTCGTGGCGTAAAATCCCAATCCAACGAAGTAATGAGCAAACAGATTGCATGGACTTCAAAATCAGTTCCACTTTAGTATTAGTCACTGATTTACCTTGATCATCGTTGGTATGCCCAGTTTCATGTCTTATTATTTCTTATACAGAAACGGGCGGCAAATTTGTCCGGAAAAGTTCGTTCGGAAAAAATTTACGTCTTATCAGCCTACTTCAGCTCATAGCAGTCCCAAATTGGGACACACCTAAAAAAGTCCGCAAGTATTCCCAATCATGGGTTTGATGGACCTCGGAACGGTAGGGTTAGGCATTAGGAAGAAAAAATTTAGAAAACTTTATAAGGGAATTGCAACGATATAATAATTCCGTTGACACAACTTGTGTAAGTGCGCCAATGCCACGATGCTGTCAAAACATCGCTCAGGTGCTAGTCATCGCCGTCCAGCGGCGCACCTTTCCATTTTGCAACAACAGGCGTCAGTTTTTACGTACGTAACGCTGCGCTCATAAGTGGTTCGAGGTACTCTAAGAAAGCATGATCTTTCACTATTACATATTTGGGCACGTGCATTCGTCGCAATATCGAAAATATTCAGCTTTCTGTTTGAATTCCGTGTTTGAAGATCAGTTGACGATATACGGAGAAAAGTCAGTGAAAAGGTGAACGATGGCTTCCAAGTGGCGTGTAATACGTTTTAGAATCTATACCACTAACTTTGTATTCTGAACTTAACAAATCCCCAAAGAACAACCGTAGATGGAAAAAAATTGCTTGTGCGAAAGTTACAGCAGAAGCAAATCATGATTCCAGTGCATTTGTTCTTTTGCCACGTACAATGTCAGCTGCGCTCATTTCATATGCACATTGTTGCGAGAAGTGCGAAACGAGGAATAAACTTATCAAAGAGCATTAGTCTTGTTGTGACGCAACGCTAGCGAAAGGAACGTTAATGAAGCGGCGGTGGTTATGTTTTAAAGCTCTTGAACAAACGTCGGCGCTACGTCGACATAGCAACTTGATCAAGACAAGAGGTTGCAAATCGCAGGGGAACTGAGCGCAACGCAATCACTTGTTTCGCTCAAAGCAGGCAATTCGTGGCTATCAAGCATCAACTACGCCTGTTAGCTGTGAATGCTGAAACAGCAACATACCAAGCAACGCACTCAGCTCAGCTGTGTGGCTTGATAACACGCTATGTTTACGAGTTCACGCTTTCGTCACCGCTTACAATCTTGCACGGCTGTTTTGCTTCTTTAAACGCGCTTGCTTGCTTATAAGCGAATGACGTAAGTTCAGNGCTAGAAGTTTCGAAGCTTGAACTGGAAGAAACGCGCTCATGTGAAACAGGAGGTGATATGTGTTAAGCTATACAAGGCAAGATTACCCGCATGCATCTGCAACCAACAACCGAATCCGAATACGCCATTGGCCCAGCATAGCAGAGTAGACCTTACGTCTCAAAAAACTTTCGTCAATGTTAGGAGAATTACCAAGAAATACTTGAACAACATCGTGCGTTAACGTTGCACAACGTTTTTCTGGGCCTCATACAAAAGCTATCGTCACAAAGTTTTGCATTTCAACGTTGAGGGCGTGTTGGACTGGATCACATTCTATTGGGAAAAGTAATATTGATAAAAAATTAATATCGAACAAAGGACCAGTGATATGGAGTGAAGTTAATGCGGAATATAAAAATTTACCCTTCACTTGTTTCAAAAAGCTATGTGCGGTTATTGGCTTTCACAGTACTGAAATTTTCGTTTCATATTAATCCGTGCCAGTCGAATTGCGATTGATTTTCAGCAGAATATTGCTGTACCATATTTATTCCATTGTAAGCCGCGGCTTATTAAGTTTTTTTTTTCATCATTTCGTGCGGCTTATAATCAAGGGCGGCTTATATTTTTTGTTTTTTTTGCCTTATCGAAAGGTATAGATGACGCTCAGCCTCTACTTGGCTACGTTTTTTTCGGTCAAACACTCTTTTCACATTCTACTATTCTCTTCAGCATCACGTGCACACTCCGTCGCAGGAGGGATTATGATGAACAGAAGGCTGCTGTAGTGGTGTATGCATCATTAACAAGGTTACGAATAAACGCGAAACGTGCTAGTACGCGAAAGTATTTCAGGGAGGCATAGGTAACCTATGTTCAAGTGCGGTTTACAATCAAGGGCGACTAACAATCGAGCAAATATGGTATCTGTTTCTTGACCAAAGCATCTGCTGGATCATTGTATTCATTGTATTTTGCTTTGGTGAACTTTGTCCTTATTTATCGTTATTCTTGCTTCCCGCGTTTCTTCTGCATATTTGTGTCTCTCAGGTTTTCTCCCGTTTATCTGTCTCTTGAGCGCCGCTTCTCCAAACCTTCGGGAGAATCGGCCAGATCACCTAAGGGCTTTTTCGGTTTCCCACTACCATCTTGGGAATGCTTTCAAATGTTAAGAGACAGCGTTTATTTTCTCTCGTTTCGCACCCGGGCGTTTTGCGGTGATACAATACAACAACATTCACATCAAATCAAATGTAACGCCACGTCGAAAGGTTGAGCGACGTACTCTGGGGATGGCCTTTACACGGCAAATGTTGAAAATAGCAAAAAGCAGTGCTCGCGCCAATTTGCTTGCAGGTTTCAGGACTGAGAATGCGTACACTCACGTGAATTCGATTCCCTATCAAAGAAATTGTTGATTGGTTCGACAGGGTCGTGACCTTCGCGGAGACTAACCACCGGAATAAGGATGCCACGATCTTTCAAAAAAAATTAACCACACACGGCACGTACCTTTCGATGCAGTGACGGGTGACGATAAACTTGAGGTCGTCGTGGCAGGCGAGGTACGAGTGGATGTAAGCACTGGTCGACTCGTTGTATAGGAGGTGGTCGTCGTGGTGACCGTTGACACGGAAACGGGCGAACCGACCATGGGTCGCACGTAATCGGGCACATAGCTCATTTCGTTACAATCCAAAGAAGTGCCGGAATATGCGAAGGTTTGCTCGGTGTCGGTCTCGGTTTCGGTGGCGGTGTCGCTATCGTCGCCACTGTTCACATCGTCGACATATTTCAACTGTTCGAACTTGTCCCGTGGAAGTGGGCCTGGTTCAAGCGAAGAAGAATCCGACTTCTGATTCGTCCGCCGTTTCGGTGCTCTGCCCTTTGCGCCGTCGCTGGGGGGTGCGCGATCGGTTTGCTGGATGTAGGTTGAGTCTACGGTGTTGTACGACGATTCCCCGGTGCCGTAGGCCGAATCCAAAGTGCCGTACGAGTCCTGCCGGAACGGAGCGCGGTTGCTGTTGTTTTGGTTGTTGTTGTTGCCTTGCTGCAGCTCCGGCCGAGATTTATGCTTTCGTGCCTGTTGGTGTGCGGGCTCGCGCGCTGTGCAATCTTTCACATTAATCCATCTGTTATCAATCAGCTCGGGACAGCGTGCCGTTTCCCTAGGCTGCAGCGAACAAGCTGGAAAAGCCTGAGAAAACAAAACACTCGAGATGAAACGTCATGAAGGTCCAGAAGAGCCAATGCCATTTCTATTCGAGCCACGTCGCGCACTATAAATTCCTGGAGAGCGCAGGTGACGAAAGTAATCCAAAAACGAACGAAACACAACAAGGTTACAACTATCCCGTCGGCTTTCCACCTGCACATTCTTGAGAGCTTTATTTTGCACGGAAGACCATAGATAGTTCGCCTGTAGCAGGTGCGTCGACCTCCTTTAACTTGTTTAGACCGACGGCATCATTGGATGCAGGTTTTATATCAATCCATATAAAGCGTGTTTTTATCAGCTTAACGGAGATAACAAAACAAAATGCAAAGGAAACCGTCGGAAAGCACAGGAGTTGTCAATAGCTTTTGCAAGCAATTCTGCCGGGACTCGGTCGCCAAGTGCCTCCAACGAATTAAAGCTAATGCCGTGAAATATTGTTATTCTGTTAAATAGACCAAATAGATTGTATTTGCATCAAGCACAGCGCCTAATTTAGACAAAAGCAAAAGATCTCGCAGAAGCGTTCGGTCTGCTTAAAAAACGGTTGCTGAGTAAAGAGTGTAGCAGCAAGCAAAACTAAATTTGGTAAACGACGGGGAGCCACTACGAATTTCTTTGCGCTATCTGCACGATCGCTAAGTTCCTCTATTGACAACCGCCACTAGACAAATTAAATTGTAAGTGAAATGACTGAACCCTTATCACAGTGTTCAGCAAGATACATAAGAGCAAATTGCTACTACTGGCAATAGTTACAAAAATCGAAACAGGGTTTCAAACACAAGTGCCGAGGGAGACAGTTTTTATGGTGAAACATAACTGCCCGGCTAATTACGCTTGAACGTCGGGTACAGATGACCTATTCTTGGATACAGCGGGTTGACCTCATTTACCAGAGCGTGCGTGCAAGGAGGAAAGTGTTCGCTGCACATCTGGAAATCACTGTGCAGACGCTACTTAACGCAAGTTCAATTAGTGTCGTTTCATCTTTTTTCTACACTAAGCGTGGACCTGCAGGACTTCGGCCAATGCGGCTTTCTCAAGACGTGCGAGGTCATGCAAGTTCACCCGTAGGGGGTCTTTGAAACTGACCGTTTCTGAAACTGCACAGACACTTTACACAACCGTGGGATTGGTCAGATGAAGCCTCAGGGCAACCATGCAATCCAGGTAGAATGCAAAATATTGTCCGAGTATTAAAATGAGTATAATAAATAGAGATCAACCGATATATCGGTATCGGCCAAAACGGCCGATATTATCGGCCTCAATAGGAGTTGACAAAACGCTGTTATATTCCTCACGCATCCAGACAACTTGC
>JGI24021J15306_10006394_pt1 | contig 14173 bp, 10 predicted proteins | sample Ectturendosymbi1_FD_15306 | JGI IMG/M metagenome (IMG submission 15306) | reverse complement strand
AAGCAATAGTAAGAGAGATTGCGAGCATGATCTCTATTGTTGCTTGCTGCCACGGTGCGAAGCTTTGCGCACATGCCGCTCGGGATTTCCGATCGCAACAACGTTAGTGCTTATGTTGTCCATTATTTCTTTGTTTTCGTGTTTATTAACCTTTGTTCCCAACTGGGCCGGTTAGAATGTCCTGCGATAATTTCCATGTGATCAGAGCGTGCGACACATTCTGTTCGTGAAATGCTTCTGCGTGTGCATTGATTACTCTTCGAGGAACCTTGCGCGGTTTGGTGCTCATTCTGATCGTGGTGGTTCGTTAGGACAGTCGTGATCTGTGCTGTCGAAGTTGACGTTTTAGCTGAATAAAGCCTAAGTTGAGGTTACGCGAATCTCTTTTCATATCAGGTAATTAATTGTTTCACATACTTTTGCTTGTTAATTTGTCGACTTAATACAAATGCAACGGAATGCATTTGCATGCAAATTTCAAGGAACATTGCATATGGGCCAAAAAGTAATAATTAGATTTCGGGGGGAATCTGCTTTATCGTCAGCGTCCAGAAATCACCTCACCACTTTTTGCAGACCTTTCGACCACTACGCATGTTTAAGATTGTGCTCCGCAATAGTTCACTTTATCCGAAGCAATGGCCTTTATTTTGTCTGCTATCGCTGATCAGTGCAAGCGCTGACCACATTGGCTGCATTACCAATTTCTGTAGCATGAAAAAACTGTTGCACGAGCTCAAAAACGGCAGTTGAAGCATTCAGGCATTTGATAATGTCTCATCAGAGAAAAAGGTAAATTGAAAGCTGGACTTCTATAAATAACAAAAAATCGAAAGTTTACTTGCGTACTTTATGCGCATTTGCAATTCTTGTGTAGATGAGCAAGATTCGATCTTGCAAACCGGGGTGTGCGCCCGCCAGTCCAGTCGGCCAGTTTCTATGCTCGACTGCTCGAATTCGACAAGACCTTAGCGCAGCCTCATTTTGCCATTGTAAATTGCTCCTGCGCATTGATGAGTGTATTTTACTCCCCTGTTTTAACGAGCAGCCTGATATTTTTGCAGTTACGAGCTGCTGTGTCGTAGCGTTGAGTTTGTTTTTCTCCGATAGCTTAACTTGGAGCACTGATAGTTTATAGTGCAATGCCACATGAAATAAGGGGAGTGGATGTAGAAAATATGCATATTATGTCACCAAACTTCGCCAGAACGTTGATTTGGAAACATGAAAATGACGTCAAATTGTGACGTCACAAACCCCGGACACCAAATACAAATGACCACCATATGACCCTGAACGAAATCCTCCCCCTTGAAAATTTTCTGCGTGCGCCACTGGTCCACAGAGAGTTCCACAAATCTTTGATGAAACGTTCCTGAAAATTGGAACCTTTTACCATAAATTATGCAAGACTAGATTAGTTGTTCACAAGATCTCAGCAGAGCAGAATGGTACATCGGATATTTTTATAAGTGGTCCATAATAATTTTAGAAAGGACTTCAGTGATCATTTGAACCCTAATAATTAGGCAAGAGATTTAGGTAGAAGTGTGATTAAGCCCTTGGACCATCATTCAACTGCCTCTGCTGCATTAAATATTCATACGAAATAACAAAACACAACCTTAATCTGAGACAATTTCTAAGACCAACTTACAGTGCTATTTTAAACTAAGCAGAATTTGCCTTTTCAATTAAGTTAAACATAAAAATGAAGACTACTTTTTTCAGTTGGTCAACGTGCCACAGTTTGTTTCGATTGTTGCTGCTCTTTTGGAAACAGAACTAATAGTTGACGAAACATGAGAAGTACTAAGTAGGGATGCTAGTCATAATCTCTTTTATTCTGGATTACAGCGATGTCTGTCCATGAAAAACCAGTAAATTTAAAATTGGGGAAGCTTTGATTTCGATTCGCTAGTCATGTTTGTTGCTCGTTGCTTGCATACGTCTGATACAGTAAATATGGAAGTTTTTTATTTGATGGTCTTTGAATCCTGCTTTAAACAAGAACTCATATGGTGCTGACGTTTGGTGAAGCTACGAACCTGACATTGTTGAAGTATATCGACTACCATTGCACATACTTTACCAACCGGCCCTTTATAATGTATTCTAAATATAGGGTGAAAACGACCTCCGAAATGGCGCGACGTTTTAAACTGGTCAACTCCAGATCATCACTTAGGCTAGGTTATTGTTTGTCTTTCTTTAATTGACCCCGGGTCTAGAAATGAATCTGGAGCAAGAATCAGAGAAAGCAGACGTTTGCAGAAAAAAACTGCTGATCATCCCAAACAACTTCCCTTGCTGGATTCCGATTTTTACGATGCAAACTGATGAGTTTTCAAATCCAGACAGTTGCTAATGTTTTATTCAAAAATAAAGGAGCCATCGTTGCACTCGCGTCAACGGTAGTACCAGTCAACACTGCCATAAAATCCCCTACTCTATCCATCCAGTCTGACTGGTTTCAGTAAATTGTTAAGGTGTTTCAGTGGTCCACGCTTCAGCAATATCAAGAAAACGACGAAACCTTCTCTTCAAAAGCAAATAGTTGCTGGCGTGTCTGCAAGCATTCACTAAGGCAAGAGAGATCTTTAACAATTTCCATCAAAAGCTGGTCATTCACGCAGAGCAACTTTAACATCGCGTGGTTTTTGTGGATTGAGTTGATTTTTAGGCGCTTTTATTTTTTTACATGATCAATGCTAAATGCAGAGAAGCGTTAAATGAAATATTGTCAGATGATGAAATGATGTTTCAGTGATTTACCGTGTTTCATCGAACCTAAAAAAAGCTTTATTTCTGGCTATTTATTACCTGTTCACGGTCAATGGTTTCTCCTGCAGTGAAATCTCATTGTTTTTTTATTTTCCGGCAATGCTAAGATTTAATCACAGAGGTTTCTGCTGATCATTTTGATACAGCTAGCACTGTAGTGACCAGGCAGATCAGAACGGTCGCCAGAAAGTCTTCAATCGGGGGCCTTTATATTTGTGCAGGTGGCTTGACATTTTAAAATTGACAAAACTCCAATGATTTATAGTGTTATTTACTTCAATTTGGAGGGGTTTCCAGCCAGTGAGGTTACAGGGGCGATTTGAGTAATAGTTGATAGTCAAGACTCATTACGGTTCACTACTCTAAGAGAGATGAAGTAGCCTATATTTCACAACACTCCCGTGACAAAACAACGGACGAAAAAATGGCTTTATGTAGCGAATGTTGTTTTCCGAATTGTGCTAATATCATGTGAATAAACTTACTTTCTTAGGTTTTAGGGGTTGCCATCACCCCAATCGACACCCTGGATCCGCCCCTAGCCCCCGTNTNANGCNGNNATCCAATCCATCTGTGCAGCGTATCCGAAACGAGGTGTGGCATCGGTGTATGTTATATCATTCGAGGTTATCNTGCTGGGTTGCTTCCTTTGGGTGGTGTGACNATAAGCCTTCGTTCAGATTTAATAAAATGTTGCAGTGTGATTTTAAGAAATGTTAAACGTGACAGAATCCGTGCGCGAATCTTGACAGAACAGTGACCTAAAAGCATCTTCTTTCAATCTGTAAAGCCACACATTTTTGATTTGTGACATAGGCCTTGTGGGATGAAGGACTTGCATATTTTTCATTTTGAAACAAACTCCACTAACGTTTGCGAAAACATTGAAATTTAGAGAAACTTTCTGAACATATGGTAACCTTGCGGATAATGTTAAAAGACATGTTCCTTCAGAAAAAATTAAATAGAAGAAAACTGCAAATACTTTTTCATCTTTGTGAAATCAACGGTATTCGTGAGAAGAGCTAAAGCTACTTTTTGCTCGTAGTCTCTTCCTTCACCAGGATGATCACTGCAACAAATTTTTAGTTTTCTCACGATTGATTGCCAAAACATGCGATAGTACATTCACAAGGTATAGCATCTCGATTCAACAACTGAGAGTCGAAAGCACATGTTAAGCAACACTCACAACCTCCTTCCTCACAAAAACGCGCCTCCGCAATAGCAAGTCAAATGTCCGGCAAAGCATAACTGCGGTCGGGGTTTTCGCTTCGCTCGGATTGACGCAAACGACGACAACACTTGGACAACAAATTCATAACGTAACTAGCAGAGTAGAGAATCGGATTGAGAGAACTGTTGATTGGGACGAAAATCGTTGTGAATATAGGCATAGTACTAAAATGATCCAGGACAAATTTGCAACTTTCAGGAATTGAAGGATCGTAAGCCTTAGACAGGTGCCAAAACGATACAATCGTTATTGGAATCCAGGTTAAGAAATCAGTGGTTATGATGAGGAAGATCTTTTTCTGCATGCGTGCATCCTCCTTTTCTCTGGCGCACATTTCTCGAGGAGGAGCACAACCACATACACCTAGAGAGCAAGTTCCTCCCGACGAGGTTTGAAACAAATGAAGAAGTAAGCAATCAGCAAGTATGCGAAAGACAAAAAATTGAAAGCCAGCAGTGAGAGAGCATAAGATTTTGTTTCAGATTTTCCAGTTAGAAAAAACTTGCCGGAGCTCAGTGTTTGTTGACTATAGTAGTTCATCTTGAATGCACGGTTGTTTAACAATTTAAAATGACGTGCAATCTTTAAAATCTCAGTCCCTCTGACCGATTGTGAATGTACTGACTTCCTTGCCGCTCCTGTTTCTTGGAAGCAACTTAAGCTAAAGTCATTGAGAAAAGTATTCACCACATTTTTCATCCTGTTGTAGGTCATCACGCGTGGAGGTTTGCCTTCAGCACACCCTCCCGCCACGATGTAGTCGAAAGTAATGTTGACACTTTCCACGTCGATGAGCGGAAGGTAAGCTAGCGCAAACCAAGAAAGCCATGAAAACGCAAGCAAGTAAATGCCGGGTGTAGCAGTGAATCTTTTGTATGGCCACAAGATGCTGTAGAGTCGAAACGAAGTCATAAGCACCAGAATAGTGACTGAGACTTGACTTGACATAGTACTGACCAAACCAAGGATGTCGCAGAGTGGCCAAAGTGACAAGATCTTAAATTTTCCAGCAGGACCCTTGAATGCAGAAGCAACCACAGCGATGCAAAGTTGACAACACCCAACCAGAAAATCAGCCGCAGCAAGATTGAGGAGCATAAGGTGGTTGATCGTTTGCACCTCCGAAAATAAATTGCGCTTGTGCTTGAGCAACTTTGAGCTGTTGACTATCACTAACAGGTTTCCCACAACGGCAAGGATAGCCATTGCCAAACCACAACCAGAAAGCATGGCTGATGTATCAGGCCACGCCTGTGAGCAGTTTTCCAGCCACTTTTAGCGGTGTAATTGCAAAATAAGTTTCTCACCAGAAATGGGTCTTGCCAATTGGGATCGCAATCCTCTACCACAGACTTGTTAGACCCACAGGAAGTTGGAGTGTTCGGTCCGCAATAGCCATTGTAGACTGTCACGTCGCGGTACCATTCTTCAAACGGATGGTCCGACGCATACTTGCATATTCCATTGCTACTGGAGTTCACTTTCAAGCAAATGAAAAAAATCTGTGAAATGGCGTCAGTCGTCATGTGGCTCATTGTCAAGCAGCGATTGCCGATTTCATCAGCGCCAACTGAATAAAAAAAAAACATGACAATTATATGGCCGAAACCGTGATTGCCATTCTAATGACTTCCTGGTTCCAATAGATAATTTCAAAATACACGAATTTCTACAAATTGAAACCGTTAAATATTAACGAAGCTGCAACTTCTTGTTTGGTTTACATAAATTCAATTTTTTCCATGACTTTAATACTCAAAGCCAAAATTATGTTTCAAAAACCCCATTTTTGACAAAAATTAAATGTTTCAGAAAAAGTAAAATTTGCCATTTCAGGCCAAACTTCGGCCAGCCATAACTCGGTAGCAGATTGAGCTAGAGAGCAATTCAAGCCCTCTAAAAACTTGTGAAGTCTTTTAGTTTAGAATACAAAAAAAATTGTTTTGGACCTGGGGTTTTTGGTTGATGACGTCATGAGCGGGGTATGTTTTACGGTTTTGATGACGGAATCGGCCGATCCAATGTTTGGAGAAGAGTTAAACTGAAGATGACACAACATGTCTGCTCTTGGCGCTTGCCTGTGCGTTCGTTGTTGCTGTTTACAAATCACTTCTTTTTTGCAGTAGATTAAAGAATGAATATTGGCGGATGAGCAGCAAGATAGCGCAGTTTCAAAATGTTGTTTTCTTTGAAGAATCGCTCCGTGGCCGCACGTTTGTCTGAATAAATAAATCAGCTAAAATTATATTGGAATGGCCACTGGTTGATTATTGTTGCTAGCTTCCTTTTCCGTTTGCTTGTCTCTTTGATTTGTCTACAATATCAAGTTTCGCCTTTGGACCAGCCCTTTTCGCTTGCATTTTTTCAGTTGACATAAAAAGCAACCAGCAAACTTTTAAAACGACTTCCTGATCATGTTTTGTTGATAAAATCAACGCTTTAAAACATGGGTGAATGGGTGCAAGGCATGCAAAGAAAATGAAACGCACAGATTGGTTCAAAATCGTTTTCATTTGAAAACTTTTCAAAGCACCAGTTCGAGAAACCGCTAAATTAGCAAGGAATGAGCTGCCACATATTTTGTTTTTGCGATGCTTGTAGTCGACACCGTCAATAATTTACCTGGCGTAACGCTGGCTTGCGACAAAGTTATGAAGACAATTACAACCAACCACTTCAACATATTCGGTATTGTGTGTATACCCAAACAGAGTGCTCTGTCGAAAGAAACCTGTAAACGAAACAAAGAACGAAGGCCATGAAAAAAGAGGGTGAGCCATGCTGCCGCATGTCCCGGGACTTACTAACAAGATCAAACGATGTTTGACGGCCCACAAAATACAAGTCGCATCAAAACCACTGAGAAAGCTGGGCAGCCTTACTTCCATCAAAGACCCAGCTGATATATGGTTTCGACAAGGAGGTGTTTATTCCATTCCATGGCCTGAATGCAACAAACGATACATTGGAAAAAACAAAAGAAGCCTAGAAACCCGCCAAAAATAACATAAACTGCCGTAAAAAACAAACGTTTTGACCAAAGTGCCCTAACACAACATACGATCGATTCAATTCACAGAATTGACTAGGAAAATGCAACAGTTTTGGACTTTGAAACAAACTATTACACACGCCGATTCATTGATTCTTTTTACATATATAGCGATGAACAATCAATGAATGTAAAAAGATCGGATTTATCCTCCGGTTCATGCTGCAGTGGTGTACAATTTATATATATATATACATACATGTCCTTCCTGCTGTCCACCGCTCTCGATTCGTGATACTACTGTACTGTTGTTTTTAACGTCTGATCCTTCAACTGGCGTACCCTGCCACCTGGAGGTCACACGTTTTATAGCATCCGTGCGCGAATCTCACAGCATTTCGTTTTTCGTCCTGACAAAGATACCTGCACCAACTATCGAAACGTTGGCAAGTTTTTAACGTGTTTTTATTTTTTCCGCCAGTAGAGCCTGTTTAAAGTATTTGGTATTCATTTTACGCTGACAAAATAATGGTTTTTGGCAAGCACTCCCCGACAAATGCTCATAAAAGAAAGTGAAACCACACAGAAAATTAAACATCGTCTCGTTTGAATTCCTCAGTTTTTTCGTCTGCCCTTTGTTTCATACTATGGCAATGTTATGTGACACCTAAACGCAACAGTAGACATTAAACGATCTGTTGCAAAAAGTAAATTTCAGACTTTCTATGCTTTACACCAGCGGTTCCCAAACTTTTTCCCATCGCGTACCATTTGTGAGCCCCGTACTGTCACCACGTACCACCTTTCTCCAGGAAAACTCAATCTACCAAATATCATTCGATCAAAAGTTTGGAAAACCAAAACCGACACAAATGCGACATGAAGATAATGGCTGTGAGAAATTATAATGGACATTTTTCGGAACAAACAGGGGAAGTACACAAAAATGCAGGAATTTATTAACAGATCCCCAATAATTTAAAACGAAATGTATTCTTTTTGTGTAGAAGAACAGAAGGGTCTCGCGTACCACCTTGAAGGCCTTCGCGCACCACTAGTGGTACGCGTACCACAGTTTGGGAACCACTGATTTACATATTCCGAAACAATGTGGGTCACATGTAGCTTCCTTGCGTGTCATTTGCCTCTGATGGAAAATCTGCACGATCTACCAACGAACAGATGCATATATAGATGGGTTTAACTGTAGGATAATCATTGAAATAACATCAGTTTATCCTTCTGATATCATCAACCTTCTCACGCATTTATGGCATTTTTGATCAATTATTTATTACTAATTCCTTGAATAAGAAAGAAAATTTTTTTTTGAAATTGAAAGATCTCCTTTCAGTTTCTCACAGCAGTTATTAGAATCTCATTGTTACGCATCAAACCAAATTTCCACTTATGAATTTTTCACTAAAACTTTTTTCCTGATTTTGTCAGCAAAGAGCAATCTACGCATGAAAATTTTCGTTGTAAACCTGAATCCAAAACTTCAGCAAATTGTTCGTTTCTGAAATATTTTGCAAATAGTTTAAAAATCTGATCAAAGGTTCAGCATGCAGCCCACAGTGAACAACAGTAAGCACATTGAAGAAAGTCTTTAAGCATTTACCATACTACAATGATGACAATTTGATAGCTATTTGCGATTAATGCAAAACGATTACTTGAGGGTTATTTCTCTATACAGTACGTTGATTTGTTTTCAATTTTTTAATTTTTTTCTAAAAGTTACCTTGTAATTTCTTTCAAAACGAGCGGCAGAAGCAATTCTCTTCCAAAAGTTCCCTTGCGGGGAAAACGAAGGATAAATTCTTTTTTTTCAGTTGACATAAAAAACAAGGATTGTAAATGTTTTTTATTTACGTTTTTATTTCTTACGAAAGGGAAGCACGCAGCATTCTTTCCAGCAAGAATGGACCACAGGATATTGAGAAAAATGCGCCCAGTCTGATGGGAGGATTGCATCCGAAGCAAATGTTTGAACAACGTAAATAATCTCTTCGAGAAACTGACCGAACATAACCAACAAAACGTCATTAGGCAAAACATTGCTCAGTGAGTTATGTTTACTGAACCACACATGAAAACATTTTGCAAGAGATTCGACAGAGACAACTGGTGCGATAAACAAAGAATACCCTTGTTCATTTTCACTGTTTCTCATAAGAGGTAAAGTAATGCTTTTTTCTCCATCAGGTGAAAACCTTTGTCAGATCTGCAATGATTTTTGAAAACGCCTCTTTCATTTTACCTCATAAGCAGAGTTTGGCAGTAGCGAGTTACTTAAATAGCAAGCTACAGTAACGAGCTTATTTTCCAGGAGCGATAGCACGAGCGCCGCTCTTTTTTTGAAAACAATAACGGATGCGGTAGCGAGCTGTCGCCATTTTACCGCTACTGTTATTAGCTACTGTACTTTGGCGTGAGTGGTGGCCAAGGAAAAAAGTTCGCAGGCGCTCTTCCATCAGCACACGTTGGTAGTAACTGCTCTTCTCAGTGCCTGGGCTCATTTTGGATATTTGTTTGCGGTAAGCTAGCAGCATTAGAAAAGATTTAGCTCAGGATGCTTTTGACCTGATCAATTGGTTCCTCGTTAGATCGGTAAAAACTCGGCATCAGCGACAAACTAAAGAAGCTGGGACGTGGAAGTATGGGCTACTGCTACCGGTAAAGCTGCGCATAAGTGAATTGAATGCTTGGAAAAATATGGCACTGGGTTCAACATTTCGCTGCATGTGCAACTACGGTTTTTGTTTTGAAGTATATGTCAATATGACAGTTCTTGTAGCTTGGTTCGACTTTAGTATATTTGGCTGTGTGCATAACGTGAAGCAAACTTATGATTCTGTCTTGAAGACAGTGGCGTAACTAGGGGGAAAGAGGAGACATCTGCCCCCGGGCGCAGCATTTTGAGGGCGGCAATTGAGGTTGGAATGTCACGTAACAATTAAGAAATGTCAAATGTCAGCATATTCTAGTAATTTTGATTTACAAAATGTCGAGTGCCAGTCGCTGCTACCCAGTTGCAAAATCTCATCAAGATCACCAAGGTTCGCAAAGAGAGAAATTACGAACCTTGGTGACGTTTCAAGGCGTCGCTTGTGTCTGCACTCTCCAGCAACCAGCGCCGGCGTGTGATTTGACTCACGGAAGCGTCACAATGCTTTCAGATAGCCAGGGTTGCGAACATTCCCACTTCGTTCTCATTCTATAGTTACGTCACAGTGGGTGGGAATCCAACATTCCAAGTGCATTCAACTGAGCATGCGTTTAGAGCAGGGGTTCCCAACCTTTCTCTGACCATGTACCCTTTCAGGTTGGGAACCACTGGTTTAGAGCATCGATGAATTGTAACAGTGTGTTGTAATTACAAAAGATCTGATGTTAAGGCAATTATTTGATTTTTGGTGGTTTGACAAACTTCATGTTGAAATGGATTTGTTGTGGTTTTGAAGATAATTATGATGATTTTTATTTGTGGGATGTTTAAATAAGTCTCACTACTTTTGCAAAATTCTAATTGCAAATGGGCAAAAGCATTGAGTATATTAGATACAATGGTGTACTTTTCAGTTACTCCTAGGAACGCCGGCGAGCGGGGGCATTGCCTCTCCTGTTCTTAACGGGGGCGGAGGTAACGTTTTATAACAGTATCATAGAGAATTTTGTGGTTAACAAGATCTATTTAGAACAAATTTATTGCAGCTATTCACGCACCCACAACATTCAAAATGGTTTTCTACACTTTCTGTTATCATTGTTGAGGTCAACATTCTTGCTGAACAGAAACAAACATATTGGTGAATATTTAATTTTTGTAAGTTTGCATTTCCCACAGCACTTTTACTGAACCCATGCCCTACCGCTGCTTTGGCTGCTACCTGTGTTTTATCTAATTCCACCTATAAACTGATTATCTCCACAGACATGATTGTCGAACTTCAGGTCACAAAATTGCTAACAACATTTCTTGCAGAAAGCCACTGGCGTTATATATTTGCTATTTTAGGGTAAAATATGTGACAAATTTAAATCATACCAGCTCTTTGACAAAATAATCGATAAATTTTCAGCAGAAAAAGCAAGAATACTTTGTCCTTGGAATTATATAATTGAATGTAAAGCATTGGATTGCAGTTTTTCTTTTATTTTATGCTGTCATGAACGGGCTGGGTGGGACGCTTAAACTGAGCTTGCCTCAGGCGCGGGAAACCTGGGTACGCCACTGCTTGAAGTGTCGTTTGTTTTTTTGCAAAGTGCTTTCACGTCTGTTTCTGCGGCATGTTACTGTAGATAAAAACGCTGTTTGAAATCTACGTAGTAGCAGTAAATTTCGTTCAAACCAGCACGAAAAAATTATTGTAACTTACCTTGGTAATGAAATGTCGCTTTTCTGCCATATCAAACGTTCTTTTCTTCCACGCGTCACAGCGAGTCTTTCACATTGCAGTTAAATTGGGGAAACGCTATTTCTGTGAGCGCGGTCGTAGTGGTCTTTACTTTGAGCTTCGTGACTCGGTTTGTGCTAACTAAACTCAAAACAACTGCGTAGCCTACATAAAACCCTTTTTTCTGATCTGACGACTTTAGTCTTACGAAAAAAGATTTGTCTTTGAGAACCGTGAATNACAATGTTATCACTCCACCTTAGTAATAGCGTTGTCTGTTGTCATTACCATTTGTATTTTCTTAGATGCTTACAACGTTCACAAGCCCAGCAAGAAAATTTTTGCAGCTGTGAAAAAACGAACTTTTCGCTGAACAAAAACATGCACAGCAACGACGAATAAAAATCGCCAGTTCGTCTAAGACTCTAAGTGATGTCAATCGTGGGCAACGTAATCTATGCGATTACAGACATCCGCTATTGTTTTTCAAGTAACATAATCAGTTGTTGCGCTACCTGTTTTGCTCAAATCGAAATGTTTTTGATACAATGTTATAATTCAATGGTCTTGCTGTACTACCCTCCTACTTTCAACGTAGCTGTTCGATAGTTTTATTCACCAAGCACCTTGGAAAACGCTCTGCAAAACCGACATGAAACTATTTCGTTGCAGAATTTTACACTTTCACTAAATGAGGCACCGAAAGCGTATTATTTTTGTTTTCTGCCACTCATTCAACGTTCTGTTGTTCAGTAAAAATCAAACAACGCTACTTTGCCAAACACGAAATGCTTTTTCTACTGCAAAACTAGCTTGTGCGTACAATCGCTATGTTTGTTGCTACNCAATTATTTTAGTTTTCAACATCAATGATAATTGCTGAAAAAGTTCACATAATCTGTGGACGTTGCCAAATCACAATTCCAGGTCACCTGACGGTTTAGATTTCCGAGCGTGCTACAGAGCGTCCCCTCAACCTCCTACAGCCCCGTTTTGAAAACCAAATCTTCTGGGGAAACTACAGGAACGTGTACTCTTTGAGATGACGGATAAATCACTTCGCGTTAAACTTGCTGTCGTGAGTAATGCTTGAATATAATTTTTATCAACAAATCTCACTGTTTAGTTTTCCTTGTTTTAATTCTACACGCAAAGACAACGTTGACGAACGTTTTGTTTCATATACGTTTAAACCTGACACAGCCCTACCAAACAAGTAGTTGGGCTTTTTTATCATTGCAATTTCGCTGAAATTTTATTTGCCTCCATGTGTTTAGGTAAAAATTACAGGATGCCATTTTTTGCAAGTGACCATTGCCTGGGCTAAACAAGCAGAGTTGGTGTTGAAAAAAGTTTCTTTGGTTAAGATTGTTACCTGACACAGCCAGTGGCGCAAATTGAGGTTTAAGCCAGGGGGTGCAAAATGCAGCTGAAGGGGGCCCACTTGCCACCGTAGTGGGGCCCACTAGCCAACACACTCAAAAAAGGTTACAAAATAATAGTGAATCCGAATATCGTGGATGTCTATACCAGCTAAAAAACGAAAACACCTGAAAAAACGCAAAAACAACAACCTACTGAAAATCAAAAGAATACTTAATACCGAAATTTCAGCTAAATGGGGCCCAGGTTTTAGATTTAGCTTGCCAGCGGGCTGCACACCCCTTGCCCCCCAGTCAGTTACGCCACTGTACACAGGCATACTAAATAACAAGTGATTAATTTTTTTATCATCACGATCTTGCTAAAGCTATATTCACCTCCATGTGCTAAGCCGCAAATCACTTGATGTCGATTTCTGAATGTGACCGTTGCCTGAATGTAACACCAAACTTTGAAAGCTACAACTTCGCATAAGATAAGGAACTGTTTTTTTACCGCTTGGCTTTCATTTTTCCTCAGTTGTTAAATAAATTATCGGTGGTTCTTGATGTTCTTTGCGTTTTTTTCATGCAAACGTTTTCCAGATATTAGGCAAAAGTACGTATGGGCATTGAATGTACTGACAGGGAAACTTCATTTCATAAATGATTAAAATAAATTTATGATAGGAGATTTTATATGAATAAGATTTCAATACTGTGGATGCGTAGTGGTGCGTGAGATCGATGTCCTATAAAAATAATTAGCTTGACTGATTCGCTTGCTTGTCACTTTGTGGGGACCCGTTACTTGAACAGGCCTAGAGATATGTGCAAGTTTAAATCATTGCAGAAAGATAAAAGTAGACCCAACGGCAGATTCCTCGAAAGCTTTCACGGTAAATCGAGAACGAGAACTTTCAAGTCTTGATGTTAGTAGGTTTATTTTTTAGAGCTGATGCCTGCTGCGCAATGTGCATTGCACACCTGTGAAGCTAAAGCATTGAACACTTATGCTGCACTTTCAAAAGAAGCTGGAATGTTACGTTAAGCAATGGTTGGCTGGTCAATTCGCTCTCGAATATCTCAATAACCATTCTTTACACGCAGGCTACACAAACTACGTTCTGCACAAAAATGCTATTGTGAATAAACTGAACCATGCAGAAACGAGGACCTCAGCTTTAAATACAAATAGTCAGTAATTTGTTCAGGGGTTTCACATGAAACATAGATCAACATAACATTTTTTTGAAAATCTAAAATAATGCATAAAAATGTCGTGGGAGGCTTTGATTGCCCGGTTTGTCCCCCACCCTGGTTGCGGGCCTAATTCAATTTACACGCACATTAACTCTGTGAAAAACAGTTTTGATCTTTTATTGCTTGACCATTCTCT
>JGI24021J15306_10006392_pt1 | contig 14174 bp, 9 predicted proteins | sample Ectturendosymbi1_FD_15306 | JGI IMG/M metagenome (IMG submission 15306) | reverse complement strand
CAGAATTTGGTAGGGGCCATATAATCAAGTAATCTCCTCGGGTATCACCAGACCTCTGCACGCCCCTGATTTTATCCCAGAGGCCCCAAACAACCGGGCTAGGGCCCGCCACCAGTTTGTTAGGCATTCGTTACCGAAACAATAAAAAATAAATTATTTACAATAATTTGCAAAAGTTTAAGGCCACCCAAGCAACAAAGACACATTGAAACAAAGCTGGAACGAAACGCATGATTAACTTGTGCAATTACTATTTATCGAAAACAATCTTCCAATCAGACAATATCATTTCGACAGAGTATGTATTTCGCCTGCTTCACTTGTCTAACTTACATTATTACGTCATAATCACTGCTGGATAATTGGAAAGGTACTGATTTATAAGGTGAATCAATTGGCCACATCTGAATGCCGGTCAGGGTCTTCAGGGAAATAATGCATTCTTTAAATCGGTCCGTAGTGCAAAAAAGTGAGAGGACCATTGGTTTATTCGATAGTAGTGAAGTAGTTCATTTCATTCGCAGATGGTTTGTTTTTGTTTGTATTGTATAGTGACGGCATGAGCGAAGTCAACTATTTACTTTTTGCGACTCTGACATTGTATTTTGTTGGACTTCTTGTATCCATTTTTCAGCATCTTCGTGGTGAGCTAAGATAAGCGTAAGTGCGCGATACCACCGGCAACCACTTACAGAATCTCCCCTAAAAATACAGCAAAAATTGTTACAAAATGTTCACGAAACGCCACTGCGCCAAGACCTGAAAACTTTTCTGGGAAAACAATTTCTCTTAAAAAGCTTAAAAAGCAGTCTATTTGCGACAAAGACCTTACTTACCTCGTAAACCGGAAAGTAGCGCTGCAAGAGAAAAACCAAACAAGTATCAAAGTGCTCTAGCGCCGGCAAGGTTATCTGTTCAAAACGATTGGTGCATTTTGACAATCTTACAACCTGACTTGCAACATCGAGTGCAAGACTACCCGACTCCAAAGGGAAGAGCCGGCGGCATAAATTGTACAACAGCAGCGCCTATTAGTTCACGCAAGCAACCTCTAGAGGTCTGTTGCTAACAAACAACATGCAACTTGACAACATAACGTGGCCTGCAACAATTCACCCGCCGTGGAATGAAAGGATATTAGGGATATAAGTTATAATTATGTTGACCATAAATCGATTAGTGCGCCTCTCATCGTCGCCAAGCCGCCATCGACGTGAAGTGTCGAGATGTTCTTCCATGACAACTTAAGTAAACAAGCGAAAACAAGCTGACATTCGTAATGCTTTTCAACAGATTTTGTAATCACTGTCTGCTTCATTGACCAGTTTGCCTGGTCAGTGAAAAAGATGAGGAACGCACAGCAAAATTAAATTTCCCTTTTTTCCTACAAAGAACATCGCATGTATGCACCATTGCACCCATTCTCCTTGGTGGTGCAGGTTTTTCAAGGTTAATAAACCTTTGAATTATTTATTTGAAGCTGTCTACTATGACATAATAAACAGCCGTGAATCGGCTTGAAACGCTTTTAACCGTAGAAGCAGAAAAATCCAGTGAAACAAGTTTTGCAAAAGATTATAAGCTGCGATGATAATGTCAGGCTAAAAGTCGCGAGTGAAGAAGATGTAGAAACGTGGCTCTCCACCCTTAGATTTTCATTTTTCATTTCAAAGGGTTTTTCTAGAAAATAAAGAATTTAAGATTGGCTTATTTATAGTGACTATTATTGTTCTCCGGGTTAAAGGAAAGCTTATCACATTTATATACGGGACCGAAATACAAAAGATGTTCAAGTTTTTTCTCTACTGAGCCTTTGGGGATATATGTTGTTCTTCACGCAGTTTATTTGAATGTGTGCAAGTTCGTTGAAAATGTGTACAATTCATTTTTATTTCTACTTTACTAAAAACTGATCATTTTTTTAGCAGACGAAATATATGCTTACTTGACACCAGTGTGGCTGATTTTTTGCCAAGAAATGCTTTTTTTTATAGACACAGTTCATTTGATATTTGAAGCATTACGACATATTTGTAACACAATATATCGCAGGATATTTTTACCGCTTCTGCAGTGACAGAATACTCATTTCTGCCTCACATCGAAAAAATTATTTAAAATCATGTTTCACATCAAGCCTCGTCTGTTGAACGGTGGCTCTGAAGTACTGAGGACGCAACTCCACTTATCTACATTGATCAACGACACTCAACACAACCTACAAGTAATCTATGGGATTTGACAACACTTGCTCTCATCAAACAGACCAAAGCTGCGGAGCTTTATTTAGCCGTAGATCGCATGCCCAGCAAATACGATCGGTGTTTGTTGTATTTCAAAGGCTAGCGTCTTCAGAGCGTTTCGAGGCACCTGATGTTTCGCAATCAAGAAGTGTTCGCACTTACATTCTTTCATACATCGTTGAGTAGTTCTGATCCTTTCGGTAAAATTGTTGGCTGTTCTACTTATATTAGATTTCCAGCTTACCAGATGAGCTATCTGACCACCCGCCGTCGTGCATCGTTCACTTCCTTTGTCTTTTTCTTATGCAGCGTTTATGTTTATCTCAGAAAATTAACCCGTTGGTACCGCTTATCGACAACGCGATAGCTCAGAACAGGGGCGCACAATCTACGGCCGTGCACATGTAATTTAAAATATTAGTTATGGCAGCCGTACACTAATAAAAACTCTTTGTCTATTGTATGAGAATGTAGAAAGACGGCCAAACAAACGTGTAGAAGCAGGATAGGTTCAATGTATGAAAGCAGAACAGAAGCGATTAAAAGAAATATATCTTTAACTCACTGGCGGCCGTAATTCATAAAAATAAACCTAATGCGGCCGGCAATAGCGGAAAGGTTGTGCACCCTTGGTCTAGAACAGCGGTTCCCAACCTGGGGTACATGTACCCCCAGGGGTACATTTGGCTATCCGAAGGGGTACATTCAAGGTCAACAGTAGAAAATAGAAATATATTTGCATATTGTTTATTTCCAAATATTTATACATATATCAGTTAATATTATTATCAAAAATCATTATATGCTTATTGTTAAATATATATATATATATATATATATGAATAATCATAATAACTTACTGTGTCATAAGAAATTTTAGGGGTACATGTTCATCTGCCGAAATTCTGAAGGGGTACATGCTTATCTGTTTAAATGCTGTAGGGCAGGGGTCACCAACCTTTTTGAAACAGCGAGCTACTTCTGTGTACCGATTAATGCGAAGGGCTACTAGTTTGATACACACTTCTGAAATAAAATTTTTGCTCGATTTTCCTTCAATTATTTTAGTATTGATATTCGTTAATGCGAAGACGTTGATCATGCTAATGCTATTTTCAGAGCAGGCCTGCGGGCGACCTACATGGTCTTTGCGGGCGACCTGGTGCCCGCGGGCACCACGTTGGTGACCCCTGCTGTAGGGGTACATGCTCATCTGTCGGAATGCTGAAGGGGTACATGGTAAGAGAAAGGTTGGGAACCCCTGGTCTAGAATAAGGAAATTATGTATCAAATCACCAACAAACAAAATCCCAGAAACCAAAGACTGCTTTCTGTTGAAACGTATTCATTTTATAGAAGCAACTGCTGCTGATCACAACTTATTTTTGCAAATATTATTTCCATTTCCAACGCACTCTTTGCCTCCGTGCTTTTAAAACAAAACATTTCCTGCTGGAACGAAATATTTCCAACTGCAAACCAGAGACAACGTTTTGAGGGCCCGAGAAACGATGTTTGAGTAATTGAATAGCTATTCGACATTACATGCCGAAACGAAGTGTGAGTGTATATATAACCTACATAAACATATGGACTTGTCAAAACACGTTTTGAAACTAAGTTTATTTTTTGAGCAAAATGGCCTGCTTAACACCAAATGCTGTTCCAGCATTGAACTATCTGCTAAAAAGTTCTTCATCTTGAACATGAATCTGTTGTACTAAAGCTGTGGTTTTTGACTGCATTGTCCCCATCGGGTCAAGGCCAAGCTTTTGTATTTTTTTCTCCACGAACATGCCGCGTGTTAAAATGGAGAATGCTAACGCGTGTCTCAGCCTATCAGAGGATTGAGCGTAATTCTGCGTCAAACAAACTCGACAGCAGAGTCACTGGCGACGCAGCGAAAACTTGCTTGTTCACCTGACGTTCAAATGCTGCTTAATCAATTTATCCTGGACTGCGCGTAGCCGTACGTGACATTTCAGCGAGACGCCTCGCGTCAAAGCACATCTGCTCCCATCATCCTGCAACTTATTATTCGTCCTGCCCTGCTGTGTGTTTGCCCAGGACTTCTTGTCACCAAAGCAAGGCTGGTCCGACTGGCGTATTTCATTAGACCAGCCAGGCATAGGTCATAAATCAAGGTAGTGATGAGAACGGATAGCGACCTGCGCAACTTATGAGAGCATGTGGATTTTTGTCTTGTTGCCAATTCGCTTGAAGGGACCACCCTCTTCGCCTGCTTTTAATGGTATTAAAGNAGTAGTGAAGAAGTCTATGCCATATGCGTCTGCGCGATACGCATCGAGNTGCAAGGGCGCTTTTCTGATGTTTTCGTTCGTTAATCTTTGCCTCACTCCCCCATCCTCACCGATGGTTAATTGTCGCGANGATCAGGTCGCGCTTGAAAAGACGGCCAAGTGCGTTTTCATAATGCACAGAATTTCTTCTGCGGATNAAGCACGGCTTGTTATAAGAGGGNGGGGTTTAAGTAAGTGCCAACAAATCGACTGCGGGAAGAGTTTGAACATCACACGAATCCCGCACTAACCATTTCTCTGCGATTACTGATCTTCGCTGTTTGCATCTACGCCGTAATTCTTTTACGGTTCACGCTTTTGTCAACAGATCTTTGCCCTTTTTTACATCAACCATACGTAAGAGAACAGGATTATCCGTTGTAATCGCGAGGCTTATGCTGCTCGTTGGGATTTCGTTCAGAAATTCGCAAATAATGTTACTGGCGGGTCAGCGACAATTAAGGAATTTTATGCTCGTTTTCCAGCAATCTATTTCGAAGTGTGGGCAAAGGCATAGCAAACAGCGTGGGAAAACTAGAAACCTTTTTTTCCCAACACAAAATACAGTCTAATGTGATCTGGTCTTTTGAAGAAAAGTATATTTTTGGATTGCCTGTCATTTTTCGGAGCAGGGCTGTGACGCAATAAAGAACGTGACACGTTAGTGTAAGTCAGCAGGTTACGGAAGTCATAGTGACATTTCGATGTAGGGTTTCTTCGTGTTTTGCTCGCGGCAATCGAAACAACTTTAATTAGGAATACACCGTACATCATCATTGGCAAAGAACGCAGCGGTTTATTTTATCTGTTTTTTTTTATAAAGAAGGCAAAACATTTTGCAGGCGTCAGTTTGCGCAAACATTTCACAATTTCAAAACACAGATCGCTCCCTGTAGATCAGGGTTTCTCAACTTTTCATTTCTGCTCTGTGCATGTGCAACAGTTGTCACATTGGAGAAGTTGTACAGTACTACGTGGGCCACGGACCATGTGTTTGTTTATCAATTGGGCCACATGTTTGAAAAGGTTGGGAACCCCTGTCGTAGGACGTAGCTTGTTTACAAGCTGGAACAGATGTAGATCTCACTTCAAAGAAAAGCACCGGGCTTTACACGTCATTTATTCAAATATAACGTCATGTCAACGTCATGTCGAAGGTATGTTTAAACAGCAGTCATTTTTCTGTGTTTTACAATTTTACGACCGACATAAGGCTGAGCAAAATACAGATGAAAAAAATTCGGGACAAAAAAAGCAAACTGAAATCAGTCGCGCAGCCGTTTTGTTTAATTAATGTCGACCTTAGCTTTTGTAAAGTTCACAAATCTGACAAATCTGTACCAAGCTACAGCTTGGCATACATTATGTGTGTAGGAAAAATTATAACAGTCCTCAATGAAATTACCTGACACACTCCAGTCTCAAGAAACTTATATACGCTCCAAATCCCTATGTACTTCTAACTGATTTTTAAAACGTGGTTTGAACAGTACAGTTTTGTCAACACCTGTTTGCTCTGCGCAAACAGGTTAGCATTGTCAGTAGATTGACTTATTATTTTGTTCCAAGCGTTACGTTAAATCGTGAGAGGCATTGAGATAAATTTGTACCGTGGTTTACTAAAACACGTCAAATGATCACCAATAAAAGAAAAAACGCCTTCTCAACAATTAACGTCAAACTCTCGGCTCGCTAAATGCACAACAAACGTAATTTCTTGGTGCACTTCGAGGCTTGTTTTGGGACTAGTATTTGTTTTCCTATCATAAAAAGGTATGAAGCTAACCTCTGTTCTTGACATTACACTGAGGAGTGCAAAAGTATTACACTACGACAGTTTGTGAAAGTACCTGGATCTCCATCCAGAAATTACGAGCAACCACATTTCGCACAATTGCCCAGGCTAATGTATTCAGTATTAAAACGCAGTGTTTTCGCTTTTGAACAGGAAGTGAACCTGATGCAAATGAACACGTACCTGATTCTATTATTGCTAGCCGTTATAAGCTGTTTATAACGAACACCCTTTACCTCCTGTATCTACCAAATCTCAAAGCACTGCCCTCAGAAAACCCACTGTGAAAAATAAACTAGCCTGTACTGTGACATTCTACTTATCGCAGCTACTTTTGTAGCAGATCGCTTTTGAGCTAACACGGACAGGCCCCTAACGTTTTTTCATCTCCCCTTTGTACGTCACGAATTTACAGCAGGTTAAAAAATGAAAAAAGATGTTTTCAACTCGACATTAGCATGGCTGATAAAGGGGGAATTCTTTCCACGTCCCAGGTCCATTCCTCTTTGCTGCTCCCACTTCTGCTGGCTCAGGTAGTTCTCCGAGAAAATGTTTAAGTGAACTTTTAGCATTTTCTACCGGTGAATTTGATTGTTTCCATGCCAACAAGTCGAGACGGTGTTTTAAGAAAACAAATTGCTGAAGTGAAAATGCGTGGGGCGAATACCAACATTTGGGCAATTCATTGGTTGAAAAAAGACACGCATAATTTTTTTTCGTGATCAAAGGCTATCAATTCAGTGTTTCCACACAATCGACACCATTCTAAGAGCACATTTATGTTTTGACGGATACAACAGACGAAAACTATGTATTTTTAAACCATGGTTTGCTGTGGATATTTTATTATTCAGGAGTGTATGAAACTCCATACATCATGACTTTTGCAACATGATAAGGCAAGGTAGCAACCTTATCCCAAAGGTTTAAAGCGCATGATTGAGCACGTTAGCTGCACTATATACTTGTTTAACTGTGAATTCAGCGCGAGGAGCTGCAGCGGCAAAACGCATTTCGTCTACACACGATGCCGTCGAAATATCACTGCAACTCGATGGAAAGATTTGAAATGATGGTGCAGTATGTACTTTTCTTTGCCACTTTGCTGACAAGGAAAGTCTTCCGGGAGTTTGTAATGCATGTAGTATGTCTATCTCGAGGTACGGCATTTTTTGGATTCAGAGGTTCGAATTAGGCTCACAAAAAGCTGACAACAGCATCTAATCACTAAGAATTCATAGCAATACCAAGATTAGTTACGTTTTTTCAGTAAAGTAATGAAAAATAAATTGACCAAACAGGCAGTTCTTTTTCAAAACCCATTTGTCGCAAATGTTTAGTAACCCCAACGATGTCTTTAAAAACGCTGTCATGTTTTTAATTGTTGGTGAAAGCTTATAAATTCCTGTAAAATCTTTCTAAAAGCAGTGTTCAAGCCACTTCTCCTTCGTTGAAACATCTTTACTGATCAAGTCTATCTAATCACAATTGATTGGCTATTTCCACAAAATCAAGGATGTCCTTTCACGAAAAAGTAAACCATACTTACAGATGTATCTACATTATAAAAGTACAGAAGTATCCAAAAAATTCCTTCAAGCTTTTGGTTTCGCTGTAATGCATCATCGCAGTTTTGCAACACACCTTTCTTCAAGTCACCTAAAAAGCTTTTCTTTTTAACAATGTTCAATTCACAAATGCGGAAAAACAAGACAAGCTGTCCATCTGGAAGTCGCACTACCAAACGCAACCAGCCAAACTTGCGCTACGGCCAGCTGCACGTTGAGTGATCCAGTTCACGAGTCCACAAAGGGACATGCTNAGCACAATGCTTTCCGAAACGAAGTGCAAATACAGGGCAGGCCGCGAAACAATGTTTTGTATTTCCAGGATCAAGATGAAAGGAGAGTTCACAAAGTTTCTGGCATAAAAGGTTCTACTAAGCATAATCGGACTTATCGGAGTTCTTGTGTAATCCAGAGCGATATACAGTATACCTGTTTGAGATGAAAACAACCGAACTATCAACTACAAATTTTGTATTGTTGGACGTTTAAGGTGTCTGGAATGAATTTGAGATAGGTTTCAGTATATTTCCAAACACGTGTGAAATTACCCGAAGCCAAAGCTAAAGTTTAAAGCATTCATCTCAGCAAGAAACAATGCCATTTTTTTCCATAGGTCAAAGCGTAAATGTTGAATTTTAAAAAACTATGAAGTTTCTCTTAACGTTTTGCTCTATATGTGAACAATTTCTTAGTCGGTATTAGCAATGAATACAGGTATCACAAAACAAAACGCTTTTATCAAACGATCTTTCCACAGTTCTAAGAAATAGATGTTGATGAAAAATATTACTGCCAGCGCAACGACAACTTGTTGTATAACTTGGTTTCTTTATAAAGTTATCGTTTAAGGTACAAACTACTTTGGCAACAGGCCTTTTAGACTCAATCAGAGCATTGCACTCAAAGTAATTTTGGCAATCAAACAAAATACTTTGTTTCGTCGACTTCCCTGCAATTAAGATGTGAGCATTTCTTACTTCTTTTACCTAAATTTGACAAGATTTCAGAGCATTTTTTTCGTTATTCAAAAATCACAGGATTGTTCTAGCTCCTTATCAAATTGTCGGAAAACAAATAAAGTTCTAAAGGAAAGCCACGTTCAGCGAAAAGCAGCTTGCAAGACTGTTCACGTATCCCGATCGATTTTTCCCAAGTTATGTTCTGGGTGCCTTGAAATTGTGATAAAAACTAGTTTTTTCCCTGAAAGATATTCGGGGAAAGAAATTGTTTCACTGCAACGATGAAGGCAAAAACAGAGATTAATTTCACGATAAAGCTCATGCTCTCGCAGTTGCTCCAAATTTTTGCTTGGTTTCTATGAAACGCTCCACTGACTTTTTTTCCACTTTTTTACAAGAATCAAAGAAACTTGATGCATAAAGATTTGCATACACCTCAGATTGAACTACGCGAATGCATGTGTGCCACTGTAGACAAGCCTTATGAACCTCGTGGCAATGAAAAGTAATGAACTTAAAAGTAATGAAGTTAAACTAGACAATGAGAGCTACATCTACAGGCGCAGTTCTCTTTCTTAACTTGCATATTTTCCTTCGATAACATCACCGATTTTTTTCCTGTTAAGTTAGGCTGTAAACCGACAGGCGGCTGTCGACACTATATGCTCTTCTCTCGGTACTGGCAAAAAAACTCCGCCCTGCGGCAGAGGCAGAAGCAGATTGGTCAGAATAGGCTACGTCACAGCATCCGCTGGCAGTCTCTTGTCGTCATAACGAGGCGAGCGGTGCAACCGCAAGCCCTGTAAGATAGAGCTAGATCGCCGTGAAGCACCAATCGTAACTAAAGAGTTGCAACATTTTTTCATAACGCTTGCTGTCCGCTTCGACCGTGCTAAGCAACACCGCTTATAGCATCACAGATTCGGCGAGGACTCGCCAGAACCAATTACCCAACAGTTGCCCGCTCTTCACGCGCCGCTTGAACGCGAGCTACTGAGACCAATGGCTTTGCGGGCATCATTCAAGCCGACCGCCAATGACACTCTTTACGCGGTTCCCCTGTTATTTTTACATTACCATGAAGACTTTAAGCGATTCTCTTCGAAGTCACGCAAGCGTCTTCCATTGTGTCATAATCATGACAGAAGCCGCAATTCCCGGTCACGCGTCATACTGGATGGCGAACACATACGCGGAATCGCATGAACTAATGTTGTTACCTTAACAGATAGAATACAAACCAAATTACAACGTTCTCGTCACAAAAAGTCGAACCATTCTGATTTTGCGTGACAGAAAAACTTGCTTACGTCATTTCTCTCGGTTGGAATTAAACACTTCGCAAAAACTTCAAGCACGACCAGATTTAAAAATAACTCACACCAAATTCATGAAAAATTGCCGTAGAGGCTTAATACGTTGTCACGGAATATCAGTTCAAAAGTTCTTGGCGTTTACTAAAATCAATCATTTTTCGACCCAAGACTAGTTTGCTTTTCACATTCAGGAATAGCTTTTTAATTTTGCTTATGTTGCAACAACACATTATCGCGCTTCGACAATACACTGAAACAACACATTATTGCGCTTCGACAACACACTGAAACGAAACTTTAAAGTCTTATAGGTTCTCGAAATATTCATATGGACAGGGAGTGTTTAACTCAACATATATTTGATAAATCGCTTGCAAGTACAGCGCCTGCAGCTTAAAACGTTAGGCGAATATGAATAAAAACATCGGTATCATGTTTCAAAAAAATAGTATAAGGCAAATATCAAGTTTGCCATTGTGGTTTAAATAACAGTAATAAGAAAATGTCAATTAAAATGAAAAGCATCCACTTTACCCCCTTCTACCTTGAACCAAGCTGCGGTAAAAAAATCTCATTGGCTTAGCAAAACAAAAGTTAATTGAGGAGTCTCTCACACACGCGCAACTTGCAAGTTTCAAAACGGTCTAAGCCCCACGGTTGTTTCTCCAATTTCTGCTTGGAATGAGAAATACTCGCTGTTGGCGAAGTTTAGGGTTTTACTTGAAATGCACAAAGCGTCAACTATTGTTTTAAGTCGAAGCGTGTTTTTATCTGTTAGTCAGGCGAAGAAGATCCTCGTATTCTGCAACGTCAGAGGATTTTAAGTTTGACGTTGCATTTGTCACTCGTTCAAACTCTGCTGATGGACACGAAAATATCAAACAACTTCCCGTCCCGATATAAATGGCAAATAGAGAAAAATTAAGTTGTGTTTTTCTTCGGAAATTGAAAAACTGTGAAAGTCAAACGTAAGGGAATGTTATCCTTTCAAAAGTAATTAAAGACGAATTTCTCCGTTTCCTTCGATCGCAATTTTGAAAATAACAGGCCAATGAAGTTATATTTTCTGTGTATGGGGTTTAGCCTACCTGTCGCACATCAAACCAGTGAACGTTTTCATTTCCCAGCACAAATTCACAAAATCAATCTACATTTGAAACACGCAAAAAGAAAACCTTCGCTTGCAACTTCCGATAAAAAACATTTTATCTTAATGTTAATCTTTTCACAAGTTATGAAGATTAGCTCTTTCATTTCATGCATGAGTGTGTTCCACGTACTTGGATGTGCTGCACTGAAAGCAAAATATAAGTCACGCAAATGAATGAGTAAATTTGAAATTGAAAATCGTCTCGAGTTCATAAGGACTGGTTTAATAAAGAAAATTTCACCATTCCAAATTGTACGTTTCAACTGCTGACGAACCCATGCCGATTTGCGGATAACTCGCTTGGTTCACGTAAAATTTTGTACTAAACTCGGATATTTCAAACAATGAATCCGCTCAAATTGGATTATTTCAAGCTTAATTTGAGAATACGGTTGACATTGAAGGTTTTTTGATTGAATCTAAATCAGCAGTCGACTTTTTATGAAAGTAACCTATACCAAGAAATCTATCAAAAATTTTTGTCATACCATCCTATTTCCCTATTTCCTATTTTGTTGACCATCACGATCTACCAAACCAACTGATGTGATAAGCAGGCCCGCGACTAGAGGGCACAGGGGGCTTCCACCCCTGCAAAATTTTTCGTTCCCCCTGAAAAAATGTGATGGGCATAGTTGTAATCTATTGGACATAGTTTTAAAAAATGTGGGCCCCTCACAGAAAACTCTTCGCAACCCCTGGTGACCCAAGCTGATTATGGGCCTAGTGACAAGTCGTTGTAAAACATCTTTTGTTCTCACGAAATTGTTGGCATGAATGGCGTTTGGCAATAGCAAGGTAATTTTGTTTATCGATGAAAATGAAAACTTACGGAAAATGTTTTATTTTACTTAAGAGTAACGTTTGTTTTCCATATAGTATATTCCAACGTTGGGTCTACAGACTCCCAAGTGGTACATGAAAACGTATTGCGGCTCTTCACAGGCCTTTGTTGAACAGCAAGAGATGTGGAAATTGATCATTAATGGACATAGGGTGGTTGTTGTTTCTTCAATTAATGAAAATATTTTATTTGCGAGCAATGCGTTGATCATGTAACCAGGGGCGTAACGAAGGGGAAAGGGAGCAAATTTTCCCGGGCGCCGAATCTCTGCGGGAGACGCCGAAAAGTCCCAACAATGTCACTAGCACTTTCTTCAATACAGTATATTTTCTCCCGAATGACCTCAGTTTCGAACATGGGAGCGCCAAACTTGCTTCTTGCCCCGGGCGCCACGTAACCTCGTTACATCAGGCCTGGATGTAGCATTTCCACAAGTTATATATTTAAAAAATAATTAAATCTGTGTTTCGCAACTTCTGTCGCATTGGCACCACTTTTTAAATTTATTTCGGTGGATCAGATTTACAAATTTGAAATCTTTTTGAGGGGGCCCCCGTGTCCACCGCCACCCGTGTCCACCGTTTTTCGCGCACAAAAGCGCCAGCAAACAAACTGAGTTTTGTGTGGTTTTAGCAAACGGCCGGACATCACCGGTTAACATGAAATCAGGTTTTCTTAGTAATAATCGCAAAAAAATAACTTTATATCGAGTATATTTTGATCAAAACTGTTTCATGCATGAAACGTTTCACGGCATAAAGACGAACCTTTGCGCAGTTACCTAATTGTATGCTTGACACTTCAAGTAAAACCACACAAACTCAGTTTGCTTGCTGGCGCTTTTGTGCGCGAAAAACGGTGGACACGGGTGGCCGATATTTTTGAAGCAAATGAAACTACGTGGAGCGTGAATAAGAAAGTTTAAGAAACACTACCCCGCGCAAGCCACAATTGTGGAAGGAATATAGTTGGCCATAACTCGTCAGCGGATAGAGCTAGAGAGCTGTTCAAACCCTCCAAGGAAGCAGAAAGTCTCCTAGCTTCGATTAAAAATCCGGGAACTTTTGGGTTTAAACTTTTTTGGTGTGACATCACAACTGGGGGAGGTAAAGGGATTTTTGGATGACGTCATCAGGGTCTGAGACAAAAGTTCAAGTGGCAATTTATTTGTTTTTTCTTAAATAAACCAAGCGAAAATCCGCATCGTTAGAGCCCTTGATTGGCCATCTAGCGTTAGTGTTTGGCAAGTCATGCCCAAAAATCGCCAATTAATTAATTAATTCTTAGTGGATTAAGTCAATGAGCGCACGACACCGCCGTTAGCTTCTTCATGGTATTTCAACAGAGAACTTTTACGCGATGAGAATATCTTCATGCTTGTGGTGTTACATTCATTCGCTCTGGAAGAAGATGTTATCAAGAATTGGGGCAATAAGAATCTAGTCAAAAAGAAGACTCATTATCCTAGCAGTTTCGTGAAGAAAATGACCAAAAAGATAACCTTGTAGGTGAAATCAAAACAAATTGCAAGTGTAACAGACCAGAACTCTCAACGCTTGCAATGATGGATTTGGGCATCTTTCCGGAGTCCTTGCACATTTTATCGAACACATTATTGAACCAACTGTTATAGGCTGACCCACCACTTACTGAAATCAACCTTTCGTTTTGGCTCGACCTGACCCTTAAATCTGAACAAATGCAGTTTTTCTCTCGCATTTACAAAAAATCCAACTTGTAACGCAGAGAGCTGCAACGGAAAACTTGAAACCAATAAAGCAGTATCAGTATATACTGTAGGCATAGCCAAGGGGGGCCATGACCCCCTCAAGTTCTAGCATATCTTGTCATTTCATGCTTTGAGAGGTGGTGTCCCAAACAAAATACCGTTGCGCGCTTATAAAAAAATTTGGCCCATCAAACAAAATTTTGGGCTGGCTATGCCACTGTATTAGTATTGAAGAATATGGTTTAAAAACGGGTTCGCTTTCGGGAAAAA
>JGI24021J15306_10006391_pt1 | contig 14175 bp, 10 predicted proteins | sample Ectturendosymbi1_FD_15306 | JGI IMG/M metagenome (IMG submission 15306) | reverse complement strand
TTTGCGATTTTTGAGCTGATTAAGTTCACGTGCTTTGGCTCAACACTCAGTTACCCGCACAAAGAATTTCTCAACCCGCGCCCGCCCCGCACCAAGTACAACCCGCACCCGCCCCGCAAATGCGGGTACCCGCAACCCGCGCGGGTTAACCCGCCCCGCGCAGGACTCTGATGTGTATACACTACTAATTGCTATACCACTACGATGGCGTATCAATTCCATAATGTGCCCCCAATTTGGCTAATTTTACAAAATGGTCGTACTATGGTTGGGTGACGTCATCGAAACGCAAGCAATAAGGTTTGTCCCCCCCAAAGTTTTTAAGCAAAGTCAGTCCATGATCACAAGGGTAATCGAATAACACAAGAGCACAAAAATGGTTAGTCATGGCGCATTGCAGGTGTTAGTACACAACAATGAGAAGAGCAAAACACTTCAACAGCGCCTAACTATAACATCATTCAATCATCGTTTTTTACATTTGAAAAAAGGCCTATAAAACTTGGCTTTGCTGAACAATTCAAGTTGTCGGTTTGGCAGATTTCTGGACACAGAATGTTAATTTTTTATCTGGAATCAATGCACTAGAATTTTATAATTTATAGTTTTGCTGTTTCAGGTTATTCCTTAACAGTACCAAAATTTTCGAGTCTCATTTATTGAGTGAACTTGCATATGTATATATTGTCTTTCAAAAGTGCTGTGCAACCTGTATGAGTGTTTGAAATTGTCGCTGTGTATCTACATTGTATTTGCTTTTTTGGTACTTTCCGGCTTTTTTACGGTTACTGTAGCTTTTTTCCTCATGACAACATAGCAACCCTGACCCTGATATTGTACAGTGCTTGGTACCTAGACTGCTGTAGACTCCACATTTAGCTTGCATATGTGCTGCGAAATTTGTAAATTGTAGTAGGCATTTGGAGTTTGAAGCGTAAGCGTTATCTGGCAGTTTGTAAAATATAACAGTACTTGGGTGCTCATTACAAGCGAGTTGGTTGGGTATCGGCATTTGACACTCTGTCTAGTAATAGTGATTGATGAGGTATGCACTACACAAGGGTCGTATTATGCAACGAAAGAAGCGGTTTCGCTAATCACATTGCAAACCTGTTACGGAGGAAAGAAAATAAATGGCAATATACAAATGTGACTAATGTTATGAGTGTTGTTTTTTTTTCAATACGCTTGCGTATTGATAATAATCCGGCCTGTGGACGCTGATAAAATCGCGAGTTTGGCCCAGGATCCAAAAAGTTTGGGGACAGCTGCCGTCGGCAGAAAACTCCAGTTCGTATGTTGCTGAAGTAAGTAATCGCCAAGCACACATGTGACAGTCTCGTGAGTCTTCAGTTATACAAACAGTCTTCTTTAGAGCTAAAATCCCCCGCATCTTTTGAACGCAATCCCTTTAGAGGTCTTGTTATGAACAAGTCTGTTATGAACAGGACAATTTTGAAAGGGGACCACTAGAATCATACCTCAGGTTCACTCACATCACAGTTTTCTGAACCTCATTAATCTGCGCACCCAGCAGTTTGTATAACCTAACACAGCAGGCGTTGACAGACGACCATTTTAATATACCTTGCACACCGTCGCACCTAGCATATACTTCCTGGTTTATAGGTCTTTCAATGAGTTATCTACGCAAGTTCTAAGTTGGAGTTTTAACGCGCGGCCAATGTTAAGAAACGACCGTGAGCAAAATTTGACTCAGAGAAAAGAACGCCGGGGTCTGTATGATGGATGAAATGCTCTCCACCAGATTAAGGGCATGCAACGATGTTAAAGTCAGGCAGGCGTATCTACTTCTTGGGCAGAACAAACCGCATGACGCTGCCCAAGCGATTGATACTTTTGGCAAAGTACACATCACTCACTCACACGTGGATAGACGACGAACCACTGAAGCGAGCATTTTCCAGCCGGTAACAGGTCAATAAAAGTTGTAACTGTCAGCGTTACTGACATAGCTCCATCGTGTATTCTTTGTTTTGTCAACTTAAAACATGAAAAGCGTTTAAACATATCATGGCATATGAAGCATGCCTTTCACAAATCAGTACATAAAACATGCAAAATTAGACCACACCGGGCAAAACATTTTGTTTAATTTTGAAAATCAGCTGGCTCATTCTTCAGGTTTCGCTGTGGAGAATCTCTTGAAGCGTATGCAAAAAAAGCTTCACAAGAACTGCATTTAGACATATACATTTCGATTACGTGGAGTCTCAGAAATTGTATTTCAATAAAGTGAAGCCCACGATTCACTTCTACGATTCACTTTTTTCTACATCTCCCAACCCTGCCACAATAGATTTAAGTGGCAGCACCAGGAAGCCCTTAGAAAGTCAGGAAGCTGGGTAGCGATTTCATCAACCAATTAGATCGGCTGTGGTGGTCAATTAGCCTTGCACCGACCAAGCGTTACACACAGCAGTATTACTTCAGCGATCAAGAATTCTAAAACCGCCCCGGCAATCAAGTTAAAGTACGTGAAGAGTCTACTCACATACCGTGCGTTTGTGCAGTAAGGAGAAACGTGTTCCTTGTTTGCGTCACTTCAAGCTGGTGGATGGAAACGACTGTTAATGACTAACTTCATTCATCGCAGCGGGCCGAGAGCTCATAACCTAACCTGTTATTATGCATCAGCGAGTTTTCAACTGTTCGTTTGTCTGCTTCCGATTGCCTGGCCCTGGTCTTACAAAAGGCTGAATTAGGCGCTATGACAACAAAGGAAATACATGTGCTTGTGACCGAACTGACGTTACACTCAATTGGCCACTATAGCAAAGACTGCCGGTACTTCTCTTATGTCGGTCAAAACCAGCATTTCAGCAGCATACAGTGGCAATAGGTGTACTACACTGTAAGTATGAAACAACACATGAGCATCATGCAGAACGGTACGAAGCACCGAACGGCTAGTTAGACCAACACGAACTGAGCACCAACAACTGACTGCATCAGCGACATTCCTCGGATAATTCAAAACAACAAAATTTGGCCAAGCTGCACTTTTGCGGGAACGAGTGGGCACAACGATTGTCACCTGGCTTAGTCGCTACTGCAAAATCGTCAAGTTTGCAGGTTTTAGACACACGAGGGTGTTGGGCGCAAGTGGCGAATGTCAGTTCCTTCGATGCCATAAAACCCGATTAGACGTACGGCGGTGAACATCGCGTTGCATCACGCATGCGCGAGAAAATGCAAACCGAGGCTGCGATACAAAACTTAGTGGAACGGAACAGTAACAACATGTAACCATCTGATTAAAATTACGCAGCGGTTTTTGCAAAAGCAAGAATATTACAGCATTTAGGTTTGCTAATCTCATCATAAAAATAAAAAGAAACGACTAAAAAAGAAAACATAATTTCCATTCGTCAAAACACAGATAACAAACAAGCTCGATGATGATAGCTAAGCTTTTGCACACAACCAAGCACATGAGCTTAACAATAAATAGTGGTTTAGAAAAAATATAAGCGAAATCGATCACAGGTATTCATCTGGGACGGGGTACCGCAACGATATATTCTCGGCGTCATTGATCTTAAGGCGATGACTGGCATAGTACGCCACCATTTCCGGAACACTGTGAAACGGTGCGCTGAACTCTCCTAAGATCCAGAAACCATCTCGGGTTTTCGATATTACCATATGTATTGTGTCCATTCTCATTCTGCGACAAATGAAAACAAGTAAATGCAGTTGACGTTTCTAGGTCATGTTTTGAACAAAACAGTTAAATGTTACAGGGCAACGCATCATCAAGTTTTGCTTTGGCGGTGGAATCACATTGGCGGTGGAATCACAAAAGCCATCAAGACTTGCTGCCACCACGAAACCAATACCAAAGCTATAAAAACGTAACACAGTTTGCCACTTGCATCGCGCGCAGGGAAGAGAAAAACTCCAAGCTTACCTCACAGAAAGACTGTAATTGTTAGGAATGCTCTCGCTGTTGCGCACCAAGTAGCTGCCTTCTCGTTCACGCGCCAAACGTCTGATGGCTTCGTCTCTAGTGATGGACCCGTGAAACCAGCTGTGACAAAAAACATCAAAGCTGAAACCAACGCCTGATATATATTTGGCTTCTGTGGCATTAATGAGCACAGTGGTTGTTGATTAAACGAACGCCAGTTAACAGTTACCGTAAAACAAGGCAAAATTGATCCTATGGCCAGTAGATTTATGCAGAGTGATGCTTCGGGAAACTGGCCCAAGTAAAATAATTCAAAATATTTCATCAATGGCTCGTACGATTAATCGTACTAATTCCAATTTTGCTTTCACTATCCGTCGAAGAACTGGTGACAAGATTTTGGTGGCAAATATGCAATGTAGCTATCACTAACAGATAGCTCCACCGCCAAGTTAACACAGTATCTGGTTAAACGTCGATTAAAATACTAAGTGAGATTGCAACATCATTTCACCATAACCGGACAGCATGGAGGAACTCACTGGTGGACTTAGGGTTGGGCCCTCTGATGACGTCATAATACTCAGCCAACTGTGATAAGACCTTTTGATCAAGCCAAGGAAGGGGATTTCCTGAGTTTGTTCACAGTCATGTCCTTGACCTTACGGGACTCGTACACACTGATTGCAAACGCTGTTAGGGGGCCTTTGAAAGCAGAGTACAGTCAGACCTCGTTTATCCAGACTACTTTGTTTCGTCAAATAATGTCGGTTTAGCAAGGTAACCGTATAATCGGCATCGAAAGTATGAAGAGCGATGCACTTTTCAGAGCAAATCCCAACGTTGTAAACAAAGGTGACGATATACAGTACATTTAAACTTGCCTAAGCTGACTCTCAAATGGGAACAGAACAAAACTGCACTTTTAGACCAGGGGTACATGTACCCCTAAGGGTACATTTATTGTACAGCCGCAACATATGAAATTTGAGACATAAAAACAGAGTATGTTTATAGTTCTAAAAGTCTTAAAGTTCCATTAAAAATTCAGTGGATTTTTGTTACTTCACTCAGCCTTTTTGTCATAGGAAATTTTAGGGGTACATGGTCAGAGAAAGGTTGGGAGTCCATGTTTTAGACGAACTGTCAATTTAAGCAAATATGTAGACTGCATGTGGAACATTACTAAATGACACACTCATAGTTGTTTTGTTTGTTTGTTAGCACATCCGATAGATATACGTAAGCTAACATGCATTCAGAATGAGATTAAATGCGAACAAGAGCTATACGAGAGACCTAACTACGTCCTGCAAGTTTGCCACTGTTACAAGTTTGCCACTGTTACATTCATTGTGCGTGGAAAATTGACTTCCACACTTCCATTGTGATTTTCTAAACAACTAAATAATAGTTGGCGTAATACGGTTAGCGTTTTCTTCTCTTGATTTGACATATCCGTTCCTAAATTTCCGTGTGGGAGTCGGACAGAGAGGTTTCCGGATTAACGGGATGAAATGCACAGGGAGAAATCCGTTCCTACCAGTTTTGTTCCGGATAGCGGGGTTTCGTTCTTTCGGAGTGCGGATAAACGAGGTCTGACTGTACTTACTTACGATCTGCTTCAGAGTATGTTATGAGTGGATGATGAGTTATTCACGAAAAATGAGGAAAATTTACGAGCGAAACACCTCGAGGGGGGGCCCTAAAAAGGGCAAGGCAAGTGACTCGCTCGCCTCCCCTTAAAACTACCACTGGAGGAACTTTAAACACCATTAAAAATCTTCGTCATATTTGAGAACACGTCAGTGCTTATGCCATTTACTGGGAAGTCAGTAGACACTTGCAACTCACTACAGTAAGCACAGCAGGAACAGACCTCAAAGCGAAACCGACTGTCTTGTGCGCGTTTCATTTGTCGCTAGCACTTTGATGAGAATGGGTTTGTCGATTGTAAGTTAGTACGTACAGACATGCCAACCAGTCCTGTCAACTAAAAACGACTGGCATTAAATGAACTCTTATAATGGGACTTTTCCTTGGAAAATCTTAGCCTAAAAACCATGTTCATCACCACCTGCTTTACAAAACAAAAGCACATGAAATAGGTGTTCGCAGTACAGTGCTAAATTGTGGTGACTGATAAGACTGAAAAAATCGTAACATCAGATTCTCCATGACACGATGCCCACATATTTATCGAATGCTTTTCTTATTCGCTACTTCACCTTTTTATCGAAGGTACACCATCTCCCATTAAGAAAATTAAACGGAAAAGAAAGGTTTACTGCCCTTTTGAAACCCTGGACGACTGCCATCTACATTATACAGCGTGACACGCACAAGTGCAAAAGTTGGAACGGTCGAAAATGATGATGTAAGAACTCAAAACTGGTGCGTTAAGGATACTAATGGAAAGTTTTTGGAACTTTTTGATATGCTACATTTCCACTAAACGTAAATACAGAGCCACTATCTCAACACTCATGCCATTTGTCAAACTTCATACAAGTTAGCAAGCATCATTTTACACAATCTTCAAACATACGCCAAGAAAGTAATACCTCTGACGCTCCAAAGGCAAAAGAGGACCGCAGTCTCGGTCGCAGATTGCCTCCGACGGATGCAACTCCAGCTGACGATGTTGAAAACGTTGCATGGATTCCACTGAAAGAATGTCGATTATTATTCTTCGATTTTAGCAAACCGTATTTCGGAGAACCTCAGTAGGAAATGGTTTGATTAAATTTGACTACTTAACCACAACAAAATATATTTTGCGAAAATTTGCTGCCGAGTCAACTTTGTCAAGAACCATGCCTAAATATATACCATGCCTCACGATTTTACATACTGTACTTCAGTTCTCGTTTGGGGCTATGAAGGATACGAAGCATACAATGCTTGCATCGCCCTTGTACACATTTTCATTCAAAGCTGTTCGTAACCAACCTGAGCGGGTGATGGGTACGTGAAAATGTAATCAATGCACAAAACTGAAGCTCCACATGGCCAAGGTGAAATCAACCATGCTATGTTAAGCGCAGTATTGCTGAAATTGCTACAGGATTTGGCCATTTTGGCATTAAAGATGGCTTTGAGTCGTAAACCTTTTTCTAGAGAAAGCATGAGATCCTTTATACTTACAGTGCCCTTTGGGAACGATTTCATGTTGCTCCCATGGTTGTTCAAAATCTGCAGGTCTTTGACGGGACAAATGTGAAACAGCAGGTTTGTCGAAAGAATGTGATTTCCCGTGATGAAAACGTAATGCTCCCGAGCTGTTGTGCATTGGTTGTAGTTCATAAGATCTTGATCTGGTATGTGAAATATGCGCCATTGCTGGGGAGACTTTATTAAGATGTCCACCATTACTATCCCACGGTTCTTCATATTCAGTGACACCACCAAGAGCCTGATTCTCTCTATACCTGGCTTTCGGAAACACAGCACTATGCATCAACTGGTCATCAGACGCACTCTTTGGAATAACAGCTGAACTTGTTTTGAAAGAAGGCATGTATTGGCGATTTCGTATGTCAAGAGAACGACTTTTAACTTTGCTTAGACGATGAGATGCATTTACTGAGTGCACTAGGGGTGATGAGGAACGCCGTGTTACGTCATCCTGTAATACACCAGCTTCACTGCTCGAAAGTGTGCTTATAGGTGATCTGTTGGGAGATTCTCTAGTGCTGCTCAATGGACTGTTAGTTCTGCTGCTCGCTCTAGAGCTTTCTATAGTCCCACTGGGTGAGATTTTGCGCAATTCTTCCACAGATGGTTCTGCTTTAATCAGACGTTGGTCCACAGGTCGGTATTTCCCACCTCCAGGTGCAGAGTACAGTTGAAGTCGAGGGTCAACACTTGATGGTGCAGCAGCGTAAAGGGATACATCTTTTGGTTTGATCAAACGCTTGTCCAATTTTGGTGAAGTATGAGGAGATGGGTGAGGTGAATGACGCGGACTGTCGACCCTAACCATTTTTTGCTTTGCAAGACTTGCAGATGAAGATGATGCAGAAGATCCTCCTGACTCTGGATAGTTACTGTGAACATTATTTTCTCTGGTATGATCGCTGTGGACATCCAGGTAGTTCGTTTTATTAAATGCATATGGAAGCGTTGGCACTGCAGGATTGTCCCATGGCTCTTCATAGTCTGAGGCATGGCCTAAAAATCATAGTACAGTATTATAGTGGGCATTGGACATGTATTTTACCTTGAACAAAAGTAACAGCATATCTGCAATCAACAACACACCATATACTTCCATAATTAAACCACAAAACAAGTAGTTCAGTCCAAAGTAGCAACATTGTTAATCCTATGCTTCAACTTGGCACACACTGACCAAAACACAAACCTCCACGTGAAGATTGTTTGGTATTATCCCATGGCTCATCATATAAGTCTTTTTTATGATGCTCAGCCACCTTGGAAATCTGTAGTTCACCTAATTCTCTTCCACAATGAGTAACATCTGAACAGGACAATTAGTGAACAAACATTATAATTAAAAAGCGATTGTTTATCGTTTGATGCCATTGCCGTCCCCTGTTGCTACTCAGTTACAAATAATATGCAGCAGATTGTGTATTGTGTAACATCTTCGGATGAAGCACTTCACTGCAGAGAAAATTAATCAAAGAAAATTATCATCAGGTCCCTAAAGGTCCATACCAGGTATATACCTAACATTTTCCTCACAAAAACCCTGCTGCAGCATAACATAAAAACAAAGTTTCATATTAAGTTGTGTGAACTTAAGTTATTAATGTTGATATTACATTAATTTATACAATACTCAGTTTAACCAATAACCCCCATTCAATGATGCAGTGAAATGCTTCATCCAACTCACCACTTATGAGGGTTAAAAAACTGCTAAAAATCCAAGATTAATCTAGCTGTCAGTTGCAAAGTTCCAAGGGAATATCACACAGAAACTTTAATTATAGTAAATGGATGAGTCAGTAGCTTCATAAAACCACACGAAAATAATATGCAACATTTAGCATGAATTTCAGACCACTATGCTTAAAATTTCAATACACCCACTGAGAAAACTGATTAAAGAAAGCAGAAAAAAGTTTTTCATTTATAACATGTCAAGTGTATGGATAACAACAAAACAAACAAAACTAGATTCACAGAAGTTTGTTTGAATTGATGCTGCACTGAAAACTTGGAGCAAAGCATACTGCTACAGCAAGTTTCAATACTACTATGGCACAAATGAAAAAATGTCTCAGTGAAAAAATAACTGAAATGTCTCAGTAAAAAAACAATAACCTACCATGATACAATTATGACACCATGATACAATTATTACTATCAGTGGTAAACATTGGGCCACATTGAAACCACGGCAGTGCATTCTTTAAAAATTAATGTTTGGACTGGGAATGTAACTTTAGTAGACATTTTAACCGTGCTGTGCCAGACACCTTGAAAATACGAACTTTTACTTACTCCGCAGGACAAACTTTTTAATTGATGAACCAGCAATGATGATGATGCTTTTCAAAGAATACTTAACTACACCATTATATCTATGCACCTTATAAACTTCGGCTACAAGCATGTAGCATGGTACATACCAGAGACTGCTGTAACTTTTCTGAAAATAATCAATGAATTTAAGATCTGGGTATATTCTTATAAAACAAACTTGTACACTGCATTAAAACAATTGCTAAATTTTGCAAACATGATATGTGTGCACTACTTGGAACAAAAAGCACACTCTTTGGATCCTTTATAGGCAAATAAACATTGTCAAACTCTGACACTGTCGCAATAGTATCAATCTCTTTTCCAACAAGCTAGATCTGCTACATATTGTTATACAGAGGAGTTTTACTATAATTTGTAATGATCGACATAGACCATACTGTCTGCAACATCAGAAAACAGTTTATCTATTGCAGTGGTTTGTAATCCGGATTCAATCAAGCCCTGTGTGTTTGGCATAGGTATGATGCATGGTATACTTTTTGCATTAATAAGCATACACGTATGTTTTGAAGAACTCATTTTCTATTTTCCTAATTATGAAGGGTTCAATGAATTCATAGATGAACTTGCAGAGTTCAATACCACCAATAAGGTTAAGAACCACTGACCTATTGTAATGATCAATCTAAGCCATGGTGATGATTTCATTTAAGTAGCTTTAGCAAGTCATCTCAGAAATGTTGGAATGCATATTTCCACGTGCTTATCCCAAAAATAGGCCCTAATGAGATTTTATCTTATATTTGGTGTTACATACGAGTATGTAAGGTTTGTTAATGTGAAGTTTTGTGTATTTTAATATTGGCCAGGTATGCCGTGAGGCTGCACATGTATTATACATCGTTTCCTCACTACGATAATATTCTGTAAAATATTTCTCACTTAACCTTTAATTTGTGACATTACTCACTAAAGCAGTTCAGTTAGTTTTTTGACAAAAACATTACAAGTTAAGGGTTTCAATGCATTTGACAATAAACAACAAAGTAATGGATGTATTAGCAAAATCCTAATAAGGCATAGTCTATAAACAACCAGGTAAACAAAGCTTTTTGAGGCTTGGCCTTGTTTTTTGCAGAGTGTTTGTAAGAAACGGATCTCAATGCAACTCTTTTGCTTTAGAATTAAGGCGATTACATACCATGATACATCATTTGAGCTTCAAAAGGTTCAATGTAGCCATCAGCAGTAGAATTGCTACTTTTCACAAAAGATGGTTTTTCATGCACTGCATCATAAGGGTCTGTATACTCATCAGAGACAGAGAAAGCCTGAAATTGAAACAAAAACTTAATGCAGGCAGTAAGTAAATTCATGCAAAATATTTATTTACTTTACATACCAAAACAACAAAACTAATAATTTGCAGACTATGTTTGTAGACTTGTTTTAACTTGATCACATAATACATCATCTTAGTGTTGCAGGATATTGATAGATAGGGGAGTTTAAAAGCTTATCTATCTAGGACTGCATGAATGTGCAATTAGAGAAGACGGTCAGTGTTATATTAAACAGTAGTCACAAACAGAAGATTGCTTAGCCCCTACTTAGCAGTGGGGTCCAACATTCATTCAAGCGAAATCAATTTCCTATGAACACCTTCAACCTTGTACAAAATATTCCTACTTCAAAAGCCAACATTCAGCCCACAGTTTTCTGCCACTTTGCAACTCCATAACTCACCAGGCAATTGCGCTAGAGAGCTATTCAAACCCTCAAAAGATGCGTCAAGTCTTCTAGATTGCAATGAAAAAAATGGGAAGTTTTGGATTTCGTTTTTTGTGGATGACATCATAAGTGGGGTAGGTTTTAGGCCATTTTGGCTCTACTTCCCTCCCTTAAGTGTTGGGATCTTCCGTAGGACACCTTTTTGTTGACATGTGCTCCCTCGTCTTGTGTGCCCCGTTCTTCACGAGTTGCGAAGCGATGGAATTTTCTGAAACCGGGCACAGACAGGAGGAGTACCCGGATCTGCTAGTAAATTTATTGATGGTGGTTCACGCTTAGCGGTTGGAGTGCAAGAAGTCAATGAAATTGACAGCTTCTTCCAGTCAGGCAGTAAAGATCATTGCATCCAAAATGTCAAATTTGAGATTATGGAAATAAGACAGATTACCATTGTGTTGTACACAGACAATAATTAAAACCTTACTGGGCCGCCGGTTGGACATAGCCGCACTAGAAAACCAATCAAAGGCTCAAAAAGACTTAGATTTTAGCCTAGTGTCCACTAAAAACTTGAGAAAAATACTTCCCTCTTGCAGTTGCTGCACAGGGCCTGATAACCTCGGCTAAAAAGGCCTAAGCCTACCTTACTTATGACATCACCAACAAAAAATCCGAAAACCAAAATTTAAAATGTTTCTCCACTGCAAACTAGAAGACTCACCAAGTCTTATGAGGTTTAAACAGCTCTCTAGCACAATGGAATGGCAAGTCGATGAGTTGCAAAGTGGCATGAAAATACAGGATTTACAGGTAACTCCACCTGGCAGCAAAGGTGTTAAAAATTTTCTGATAGATTCCTTGGTTATCGCACATGTGGAGAGTAGTTATTTTGCTTTAATGCAGATATGTGCAAGTTTGAATCATTACTAAAAGATGAAAGCAGAGCCCAGTTGGCTGAACCGTCAACAGCTTAATAGAAAGCCTATAGCTTTTAAGTGTCTGTAGAAACACTGCATCGAATTCAGATAACAGAAAAAGACTGTCCATGATGCATATGATATTGTGCAACAATAACAAGGCACAAGTAAAATACGTTCTGGAACATACCTTTGCACTTTGCTGAAAACAAGTATATACTGTATTTATTCGATTGTTAGCCACCCTTGATTGTAATGCCTGTGAGATACTTTAGCGAACTAGCACATTTCAATTTAATTGGCAACCCTGGTAATGATGCTTCACCACCACAACTGCCTTCTGTTCATCATGATCCCTCCTGTGACATTTACTTGGTCTTACTGCAGGAACTGCAGGTGCAATAGGTACATGTGCAGCTTCAGAAATAAAACTTGTACGGACCGGACCAACTTTCAGAACTGATTTAGGTTCAAAACTGGAAATGTTCACTACATGCTGAGTGCTCACTTTCCAAAGAAGTGCAAGTTTACAGCTGAGGCTCACAATGATGCAACCAGCACCTTGCAGAATAAGCACAAAATTTAATTTATTTGCCTAACCCACCAAAAAATACTATTAAAAAGTGAAATTTAGTCAACATGTAGGCTCAGTGCTGAAATTAAGCCAATCAATATTTATCAGTCTCTAGAGGCAATACAGTCATGTTAAACACTATCCAAAGGATCTCTGTGAGGGAAATCAACCAAGATTGTCTTGTGGGTACGACTAGTGTTTCCAACCCAGGTATTCCCAAACTCGAAACCCAGGTTTTTTAGCTGTTTTCTACTATCCGAATCCTGTTTTTTTTTTCAACTACCAAACCTGGGTATTTCTAAAAACCTGAATTTGCTGGTGCATTCAAATATTAGTAATTCTGATAACACTGAAGTCACAAATTGTGTAACAGCCAAATTAGCATGTTTGAACTTTCAACTATTATCATGAGCCACGAGGTGCAGGTTTTGCTCTGTGACCATCGTACGTTCGTTGCTGGTCCGTTCATATTTTCATTTAATTGACCTATTTAGACGAATCGTGACATCATTTTGCTCACAAGCGTCTACGCGAACTTAGTCTTTTCGCTAACCTAATTAATAACTACCACGTGAGGTAGTTCTGCAAAGGTATGCTGTAGTTTCGTAGTTACTAGTTAGTTTATTTATAAGCTGTTAGGTGTTAGTTCATATACAAGCCGTGATTCTTTCAAAATCGATTTGTTCCTTTCCAGTTTGCAATAACTTTCCACCAAATATTTGGTTTTACAAAATATTTGGGTTTCCTTTAGAAGCGATTTTAAGTAGATTTTTAATCATACACATTCAGTTTAAAGACGTTAGTAATCAAAGAAAATCGGAAGCTTAGAGCCATTTCTCTTATAAAACAAGGCTCAACCAACGCCAAAGTGCAATTTGTGCTCCGTAAGACAAACGCAGGTGGTTCAAGCACCGAAAGTTTAATCAAACATTTGAAATCAAAGCACAGAATCCATGAGAGTAAAGACCACAAAACTATTCCGGCACAAGAAGAGATCCGATCACAAATTGTGAAAAAGGAGTCTTTTTGAAGCTACAAAGAAGAGGTCAAATAACCTTTTGCAAAATGTTCCATGCCTTAATTATAATCAAGCCCAAATCAGTGGAACCAGAAAGGGCTTTTACAACCACGGGACTATTTGTCACAAAACTCAGAAACAGACTGAATGATGAAAGTGTGCTTTGATTGTCATGCATCAGCATTATAAACATCATTTAAAAACCGTGCTCAACACTTTTAGAGCCGCCTGGTTTCGGCAATTTTCACAAAAAAACAGCACTTTTCGGTTGCCTTACCAATGCCATAGCTCCTCCGCCGATTGCGCTAGAGAACTGTTCAGCGGCTCAAACGGATCGGCCAGTCTAGTAGATTGCACTCGAAAAAAAAATTTTTGTCTTGGAGGGTGCGTTTTTTTGTGAGTGACGTCATAAGTGGAGGACTTTTAGCCACCTTGGCCTACTTTGCCTGGCCCTGGGCACCAACTGTTAGGTGGTAGTATTTCGCTGAAGTTTTTACTGGAAACTAGGCTACAATCCGAGTCTTTTGATACTTTGGATGAC
>JGI24021J15306_10006388_pt1 | contig 14177 bp, 7 predicted proteins | sample Ectturendosymbi1_FD_15306 | JGI IMG/M metagenome (IMG submission 15306) | reverse complement strand
ATTCACCTATCACGTCCTGCAACAGAAAAGACATTCGTTAAAAAATGGGTTTTTTATCGAACAAAATATGGGTACGCATCTTTTTGGGTCACCCTGTATCTTATGTTTTGTTTAGAGTTCTGTGTGGATTTGCATGGAACTGATGGAAACCTGTTTTGACAAGCTGAAGAAGCGCATCAAGGGACCAATGCCTGAAAATATTTTAGGAAAACTTTCCGTTGCTGTAAGTGCTTGTAGACGCAACGCATTTGTGTTTTTGACGTGATTTTAACGAAATCCCTCTGGAGAGAAACGGTAACAAGAAAGCGTGGTTCTATCAAACAACTTCAAAGGTGTGATCTTCATTGAAACGGTTACTATACAGAATTGTCATAGTCATTCAACATATATTTTTTTTGTGTATCAGCAAGTTGTGAGAAGTTTTCAAAAGCAATAGCCCTCTGCAGGCTTGTTCAAGGAATTGCAATAATATCGAAGTCCGATTCAATATATTTGGTCGTAATTCAAGCAGTTAGTTTCCGCAGAGGTGACGCAGTCAAATCAATCAGCAAGTATTCAAGTGAAATTGAGGCCGATGCAACAGCAACCTGATGAACATTTCGCGACGCGATTTTTCCAAGTGGTTACTTGAAAGATGCAAACAGCATTTTAGGTGAAACATTATAGAATGAACCATGGGTTCTCACGGCCTTTTCATCATATCTTTAGTCAGGCAAGAGGTCCTAGTGATCTAATATTGGCAGTGGCTCACGCCCCGAAGATATGCTATACTTGTCTATTTTGTTCGGAATATATTTTGACACACAGTCAAGCAACGTGTATTTTGTGCGCGTCACTGCAATTAATAACGTGCCCCTGTGTGTACGTAACGCGTGGCTGTATAGCAGGGCTCACCAACCTTTTTGGAACTGAGAACTACTTCTTGGCAGGATTGCGGAGTCGTAAGGAGTCGGAGGTTTTTGGGTGGAGTCGGATTCCTAACAACAATGGGAGTCGGAGTCGGATTTTTTTGTCCGACTCCGGAAGTCCAATTGGATCATTTTTTACATCACACTCCTAAATTGGGAATTCGTGTTGAAATGGCACAATTTCTTTTAAACTTTGTTGAAACAGATTTCTTGCTGTGCACCACGATTTCCATTGGTTTTGACAGCCAAATTTCATTCCCTTTATGTTAAGGAGTCGGAGTCGGAAATTTTGGAAAGGTCGGAGTTAGGGCCGGATATTTTACCTCCGACTCCGCAACCCTGCTTCTTGGTAAAGATTCATGAGAAGGGCTACCACTTCGATACACACAATTTGTCTTCAATTATGTTATCATTAAAAAAATTAAAGATATTCATCGATGTGAAGACACTGATCATGTTTATGTTATTTTCAGAACAAACCCCCGGGCGACCCACATGGCCCGTGCAGGCGCCTGGTGCTTGAGGGCACCACGCTGGTGACCCCGGCTGTATAGTGTGTACCAGCGGTGGCCAAACTGCAGCTCTTTAAGTTTTTCGAAAAATTATATATTTCTTTTCTACTTGTATTGCAAAGTGCAGAAATATTGTAAAATGGTACGGTGGCAGCTAGCTTGCCGTACAGTAATACTTTTGCAAGTCGTTCCAAAAAGAAGTGTGACGTCACAGAATCGTAGATTGCAAATAAATTCGTGTTTTTAGAATTATGTTGCTGCTCTTTTTAACTTGGCTTTTACAATATGTGGTTCATACATAGAGCAGGTTTGGTCAACCCTGGTATATACGATGCAGTTCTGACTTGCACTCTGTTTTGCTCATGCGCTGTGCATTTCAATCGACTCACGTCGCACTTCGGTTAAAAGTCATCAGAACAATTGAATGCAGTTGTTTCAACTGATTTGTTTGAAGCAAACGCTGGATGTCATATTGTCAAGTACAGGGTGACCCAAAAAAACAGAACCCATAAAAATTTATTAAATCCTACAAAGATCCAGTAAACTTGAAGCACTTGACAGGTTTTAAACTTCAGTCTGTGTACAATCATTCCCCAAAGTTTCAGTCATTGGAAGTCCCTTCGCATAGAAGTTATGTTCTTTCTAAAATATGCTCCAAATGGTCTCCACAGCGTTGGAGGCAAACTTGGGGCTCCGGCCGACCGAATCCCGTATAGCATCAATGTTTCTTCGCGTCCAAGCACTCACCGTCCGAACTGAATAAATATTCCTCAGACCTTTTGAATTAAAATTTTGCACAGTCCTATATTGCCTAAACTTCTGAATCCAGCCCAAAAATTATGCTTTTTGATGGAGGATGACGACACTGAACTTTCTCCGAAAACTTCACTACTTTGTATGAATTGTAAGCGAAATAGGCCTCCACGCAAAATGCCTTCATTTTGATTGACCAAGACATGGTGGGAAAAAGTATTGCTGCAATGTTTCGTGCACTAAGTCTACTAATACCTACTGGAACCTGAAAGAGAAAAGAGGAATAATAAAAATTAAAAAATTTTTTCAACGATTTGTGGGTTCTGCTTTTTTGGGTCACCACATATTTGACAATGCGCCACCTTGTAACGCTGCTAAAAAGCCCTAGAAACAAATATCCTGAAGGTCTTTAATTGAAGCGAAGCGCATCCATTTTGTGAATGCAGCCATGTTTTGGTCAAAAACGTGTGTACCGCTCACGGCTTCTTAGCGCTTACGTAAAAACGGAAAGGCGTTATTTTTTAAATTGGTTTTCATTGCAGCTACACCATCTAATGCTAGTATGCTGTTTCTGGCCACTTACTTTTCAAGTAATTCCTAGTTGTTTCAGCGCTAGCACACATTGCCAATCACCCGCAAGAAAGTCGCGAGGAAGTATGGACTACGTGAGGCGCTCTTTAGTGCACATGAAGAGTATGAAAATCATCACGTGTGTAAAATTTGTAGGCGCCACACGAAGCAAACGATGGTCTGCGTGGCTGGCCCACATGGTACTCAGAACGATTTTGGGGACAGTGTTTACGGCGAATGCCAATAGAAGTGAATTCTGGCAAAATACAAAGTTCAAGAGTATTGCGAACGGTTCAGTCAAGACAGATCGTGTGCTCTTTCTCAAGCGCATGGAGAGTTTTTATCGGTGCACGTTGTTAAAATGCTGAACGTTGTGTTTCGAACGGTTACGTCGGAAAGCGAGAAAGCAATTTTTGCTGTGTGGGTAAAATTGTATTCCGATATGTTCAGGTTCTTAAAGCACTCAACTACTTGAAAGAGCAGCACGGCGTCATTCACCGTGACGTCAAACCATCCAACATTCTAATAAGCGAAAGTGGCGACATCAAACTGTGCGACTTCGGCATCAGTGGCCGACTTGTGGATTCCCAAGCGAAGACTAGAGGGGCCGGCTGCACCGCTTACATGGCGGTGAGTTGAAGCTTAAAACTGTAGGTGTGGCTGATCGTCTTGGTGGTCGTGAGTCGTCTTATGCGAATTGTGTGAAAAGAACACAACGACCATGAGGCAGAGATGAGCGGACTGCCATATTTCGCAATCCAGTTCCAGTCCTGAATTTTTGAAACTCAGTCCAAGTCCAAACATCGTCCAAAAAGTTCAACAAATTTAAAATCCAAATAATAAAGTCCAAAAAATTAACAAATAATGTTTTTAATAATAAAAATTGCGCAATTATTTTCTATTAACTCAGTCCAAATCCGGCCCTGATCCTAAATTTATGAAGCAATGTACAGTTCGGATCCAATCCAAATTCATCAACATTCGTCATAGTCCGGATCTGGTCCAATCCAAGTCCAGTCCAATCCTCATCTCTGCCATGAAGTTGTCAATTTCCCAACTTGTAGCAGCAGTGTGCGTGGTTTCAATTTGAAACGTTCCCTGCAAAAATGGCCATTTGTGATTCCTTTTGCTAACGTTCACGCAGCAACTAATTTTGAAGTGTAATGTGTAAAAGCTAGCAATAGCTTTTTGCCTGACGTCCGGTTTTGGAAGCAGTTCGCAGGAAATGGTCTTTCATGACTGTTTTCAAAAGGATTCTTTCAAAAAATGCCAGTCTCAAATATTGTCATGTGCAATACCTTGGACCACTGAAGTCATATTTTGTTTTGTGCATCAACAATAAGTCTTGTAACAAATCAAAGAGAAAAATTCTCGCTGTGTGAGGTCAAGTGAAATACGAAGGCATAAAATGTCGCGTGTGTCATGTTCGGTGAAAAAGTCTTATTTTCTTGAAACTCTCCAATACCGCAAACGGCTGTTGTGCAGTACTGTGTGAAAACTGACACAAGGGAGGATCGAATTGGTCATACTGTACTTGATTGTCAACACAACTCTTGATATTTTGGTATCTGTTGTGACTTGTCTCAAACTGTTGCAATTTGTCCTGATCTTTGCCATAAATGATTTTTCGGAGTTGATAAGACGCGAAGTCCGCTTTTGGAATGTTCATTGCCGGAGTTCCTTTTTTGGTTTCATTAGTATTTTTTATGATTTCACCACATCCTCGTTGCCTATTTTTGGATTAAATGTCAAAAGGCATCTGCGAACGCCTCGTTTCGATATCCTTGCTTTCATTCTGAGTCTCGTGCATCAAAAGTTGATCCCATATTCGACGTATATTTGCAAATATTCCTGACAGGGCGCCACTTCACACATTCGCTGTGGGCTGCGTTTGTTTTGTTAACTCACCTAACTTGGAAATTCAGAGTCTATCTCTTAACAGTGTAAGAACAACTGAAAACCAACCTCTTGTAGGACACTTTTCAAGAGCACACCTCACAAGTAGCATATCACTGGTTAGGAAAATGTCCTTTATTTCGGTCACAAGGGAGTAACACCAGCTGCTACAGTATATTAGTACACTATCAACACTGCTCTATTTAAGTGCTTTATGAAATCACTTGTTGCCTTGAATTTTGCCAGCGTTTTAGTGCAATCGAGACCAGGTCACGTTTTGATTCTCGTCGCGCACTGTGTTTTCATCGAACCATGGCCGCCAAGCTTCTTTTGTCTGTTAGGACACCAAACACACGCAATTACCAGCTGAAACACGGAAACTGTGGCAACAGCAATGTGTTGGGTGTTGAAATAGCCGTGTGCTGCCGCGGTGCACGATAAAATGATTTCAGACTACTGCCTTTGCTTGGTCAAGGCGAGCATGTTAGTGTTACACGCCTACATTTTTTGTACGTTAAACGCGTTGTCATATTCATGTTTATTTTTACTTCTTTGTTGCTGACTAACGTAGTTAGAAGTAGCAATCTATTTTGTCAGCGCTCTGTTGCTAATAAGCGGTGCCCAAGATAACGACCACCAGGTCGTTAGGCCAGTACATGGCAGGTCGTTGTTGACGATCTTTTTGATAATGACGTCCCAGTGTAGCTAAATGTGGATTTTCCGAACTGGATTGACATGTTGCCAAGCATTTGCCGTGGGTGCTTCAAGTGGGATTTCTTCATCATTTCCTCATAAGTACATAGCAAGCTGTTGCCAGTTGCGGAGCAGGTAGGGTTTTGTCCGATTGAGTTCATTTTGAAAAAAGCAAAACATCGCATGACGAATCCTAGAACGTTCTTCTACAACAAATCTTGATCATTTTTGTTTGTGGCGTGTGGTAGGTGGGTTTTGACAACTGCTTTGCTTTTTTTAGCCTGAAAGGATCAATCCTGATCCCTCCCACCCGAATTACGACATCAGGGCTGACGTGTGGAGCTTGGGCATTTCCCTTGTGGAGTTGGCCACCGGTATTTTTCCGTATAGCAATTGCAAGAACGACTTTGAAATGTTAACGAAGATCTTGGGGGAAGACCCTCCCAGTTTGCCCGTCGACCGGAACTTTTCCATTCATTTCCGAAAATTCGTTTCGTTGTGGTAAGTGACGTCTGCCACCCAAATGCTGCTTAATTATGGTGATGGTGGTCATGCTAATGCGTCCTCAACGATACGGCAAAAAACTTTTGCCACTAAACAAGCCTGACGCGGTTTGCATTTTGCAGTAGCGACATTGGCAAGAGGTGGCATACAGTCACGTTAATATAGTAACATGGTTATCTGTACTTGCGTGCATTTTTGAAGTTGCTCGTGTCCAAAATGCTTCACGTGTATATAAACCTTTAACGTGAAAAAAGACTGAGGTGCGTTGCTTATTTTGCAGCTGCACGAAAGAATACCAAAAGCGGCCTAAGTACAAGGAGCTCCTGCAGGACGACTTCGTCCGTCGTTACGAAACAACTTACGTGGACATTACGTGGTGGCTGAGGTCGGTGCTCGAACCGCCGACCCCGAGCTCGTTCTCTCGCCCGAGCACCCAACCGAGTTCGAGCGATCAACCGAACGATCCGTTCGCGTTCGCCGGCGAAGTAACGCGCGCGCAGTTCGCGAAGCACTCGAGAACGCGCTCGCTGGGCATGCCCCTCGACTTCGCGCGCAAACCGGCCTCCAAGTGACGTGCTTTTTCGCCTGGCGCCGCAGGTCCGGTCAGTTTCAAGTGAAAGCGACGATTTTACGACATTCGTTTTTGTTAATGCTTCCGCAGCCGAATCGTGAAACTGCTGCCCCTCTTTTTTCTGTACTTTGCGCCGGCAAGTGACATGTTGGGCTGTTAGGCGCGCAAGCAGTGGTTTGGCTCAGTGTTCTTCCGATTCTCACTTCTATGTCAATGATGACCCTGATGTGTTAAGCGAAGTCGCAAACAGCAGTTTGCGTTCCTTGCCTTATCGAAATACCCCTATCACCGTAAGCTGATTCATTTGCACTTGTTAAAAGTGTTCGCTTTACCGGTGTCAAGCGAAATTTCTGACCTGTTATTGTTTCTCAGTTATTTTACTTTCAAGAATAAAGACATAAAGTTTGGCAACTACTTCTTCGATGTGTGTAGTGTAAATTAAAACATTCTGGTTAGATGTCAGGTACCCACAACAAGCTATAGTACGGGAATAACTTTAACCATTAAAAATTTTCGGACTTAGTTGTTGACCTCAATTATTTTTCTTTTTCTCACCCTAACCTGACACACTTCCCTAAACACGAATGCCTAATCCCTCGTAATCAGTTTTATCAGCGTATTTGGTATGCAGAATATCACTCTGTGCATGCGTACTTGGTGTGAAGTCAGAAATTTCGCTCGACACCGGCTCGGTTTCGGAATAACGCCTACTACCCCTGGAAGACCATTGAGCTAGCAAGCGCGAACCGCATTTGCGCGCACAGCCAACGTGAGATTTGTGCAATCTTTTGCCTTTATACCTAAACGGCTACCAGGTTGCTGTTGTTTTTGACGTATCTTGCCAGCCTGTTTAGCGAAGTATTTTTGCAATGCCTGATCGCGATTCACAGTGAATTTTCGTCTTTGTACTTGATCCGTCTACAGCGCTAACATGACCGACGCAAAGAACTGTTCGTTTTTACGCAAAGCTTAGTGGGGCTCAGACAGTGCAATGCGTCGACCTGGATGGGACATTCGTTTAGTGCAGTGCTTCTCAACCTTTTTTGGTCCATGGACCATCTTTTACAAAAATATCCAATGGACCATTTTGCTATGCTGACAGCACATGAGCAATTAGTCGAAACTGTATTGCATATAGGTCAGTGAACGTTTTATCAAGGACTTGTGGAACTCTGTGTGGACCATCGGTCCACCTGGATCACGTTGAGGATCGCTGGTATTGTGCATCTTCGTCTTCCACCTGGAAGAAGTTGCTTTGACTTGCTGAAGGTTACGGACCGTGTGGGGAACTGTAGCGTAGTCAGCCCAAAAATTTGGGAGGGGCCAAATGTTCTGGAAATTTGGCGACGCATATGATGGGAAACCTCTGTCCGGTTCAACTCAACAGCGTTGAAACAAGGCAAAACAAAAGCATGTTCACCAAACGCTGTGGGTAAAATGTAGTAACGGGTAATGCGCAGCATTTAAAACCAGGTTCGTTTTTACGCGAACAAAAATAGGATCCTGCAAGAATTTCTGAGTTTTCAGAAGTTGTTCGAACTATTAACCACTTAAAAGCATTATTGCTGGCTTGTAAAAGGGGAAGCCTGAGTAAGTGGATATTTATGAATTTTCAGTAGCTCGGACTGTTAACCGCCTGAAATAGTTATTGTTGGCTTGTTATGAAAAGGTAAGCCTTTGAAAACCACGGTTTCTTGTCTTAGAGAAAAACGTAGGTTGTGGAAACCACAGATGCATGCTTTCGACAAATAGGATGCAGCCAAATTTCGTGTTTTCTTAGAGAAAGCAACATACAAATTCCAAAATCAGCTTAAAGTCTCAAGATCCACTGTGTAGCAGTGGTCCCCAACCTTTTTGAGCTTGCGGCACCCTACAAAAGAGAAATATAATTTGCGTCACCTAGTGGCGAACCCACAGCAATTTGGTTTGGGGTTTGGCGACGTTTTGAAAATATATTTTCAATGATATATTGAATAACGTATTAGCTCGCGGCACCCCTGGACATTGTAAATGGCACCCTAGGCTGCCGCAGCATCCGGGTTGGGAATCACTGATTTACAGCATGAGTGCTTAGTTAAACTTAGTACCTTCTACCCAAAGCATGGGAACTATGTTAGTTTCCCTAATATCACTTGACTTCAACACACACGAGATGACGTGAGTGTCACCACTTCCAACGAAACAAGCCGCCCATGTTTCGTTGATGGTTTTCAAGTAGTCTTAGCAAGTCATCCGCCATGTTCAGTTTATGCAACGTAGATTTTTGTTTTCACTGCGGCTCCATTGTACTGGCAACGTCGCTCTGACTTAGCTCCTTCCGAAAATACTGACGAATCTTTCGCATTTTGGGAATATTGCACAGACTAAGAGAAACTTATTTTCTGTTTCTATTAGTCTGTGCAATAGATTAATGACCTACAGGATGTAGTTACAAGATGTTAACAAATTTAAATCCAGAAGTTCCACCATAACGTTTGTATCACCCCGTGGCTTTGTCGGACTCGAAAAAGTAAAAATCGAACTTGTTATTTTGCCCATCCGTCTCACCATATCTTCATTGTAGGAGCAAGCAGAGTTTTTGATTCGGAAACATACCCACCGACGGAACCTTTCAAGCCTTTGGGTATAAGGTCTGCAATGTACATATTATCATTTAGCCTGTTGGGCTTTTCAGAAGTAGCTTGTCTTGCGCGGAAATACTGAACATGTTCTGAAAACATAAAGGGACATTTTCTCGTGATAAGAAGTCGCTCGGTAGTCAAAGAAGAGGCTTGCATCCTCGTCTAACTCATGGATCAAGCGGGGTCTTGAACAGAGATTGGCAAAAAAACGGAGTTGCGGGCTTCGCAAAGTTCAGGCAGTGGAGTGTTTATAATACGTTTTTGTGGGGAAGCGGAGTGGAAGATTTTCATTTTTCAACCAAAATGAGTATATTTCCGCAGTACAGTACTCAGAATTTCGCGGAATCTAAGTGGGATCAATATTTTAATTTTGGAATTTGGCGGAGCGGGTGCAAAGCAAATATTCGTGGATTTTGAGGGGATGCGGAGTAAAAAAATGAGGCTTTGTCCCAGGCCCGTAACCGGCTTGAGACACCAGGAGGGGCGAAGATATTTCTGAGAGGGGCCCAAAATTTTTGAACTATGTCCAATATTTTCAAACTATATCCAACACATTTTTCCAGGGGGGGCGAACAATTTTCTAAGGGGGGGTTCGCCCCCCCTTGTTACGGGCTTGCTTTGTCCCACCTCTGGCGTGGAACCAATAGAGGCCGCTGAAAATTTCTGGGGTTTCTATACTTCTTGGTATGGCCAAGACAACCTCTCTGAAAGAAATCAGGTTAAGGAAATCATTTGATAGTGCTTTGAATTAATTTGCACCGTTGATTTACCGCAAAAAAGGCTACTATCCTCAAAATAGATGTGACGTCAGGTACAAAAAACATTAAGTTTGTCGAAATAGCTCAAATAACCCAGGTGATAATAAAAAGCTTAACCCCTTCAACGTTTTTGAGGGAGTTGATCCGATATCACTTTTTTCTTTTATATTTTACTTCCTAATAAATTGTTTTGTGGTCGTTGCAGAAGCAGGAAACAAACTTTACAGTGATGTAGACACCTGGTGCATTCTGTAAGTTTGAAATTAGACAGATGAATCGTCATTTTTAGAAAGCAACAACTTATTCTTTTTATTAGGTGATGCATGATACGGCATTGTGAAATGTTTTCAACACACGTTTTTTCAAAAGCAATAATAAATTTGGCTTAATATTTGACCTCCAAAAAAGAATCGCAACAGTTAGTTTTCTATAGCGTGTAAAGGAGTGTGTTTGCACAGCAAACATTTTTCACGAACTAAGGCAAAGTCGCTTATTACATCAGCATGTATTTTGCTGTTAGCAACATGTGATGTATTCTTCTAGGAATTCATTCTAAGTCCTTCTTTCAATTAAAATGTATTATAAAACATAGTCAAACAGGAAGATGATGCATATGTTGCAATCAGAGAGCCCGAGCGGCAGAGTTGTAAGTCGGGCCTGGTTCGGGCTCAAGTTTTTCAAAGTATTTCGGGCCTGCATACAAAATATTTTTTAATATTCAGAGTAACGAATTATTTTAGTTCGTGAAGTAGAGTTGTTTCCTCACCGCAATGACTTCAGTGATTGTGATTTTTCTTCAGCTGATTCTGTTTGTAAACTCACCTGCGTTCTTTTGTTCTTTGCTCGGATTAGTCCCACGCTCTTTTTGAGGAGACAGCGGTGGTGAAATTAAGCACGAGATGGCGTTACTTCGAAAAGATCAATCACTTACGCGATTCTTGGCTTGTTTTAAGAAACCATGGTATACAAACCGGCATTTCATGCCTATAGCGCTATCCTAGATAGTTTCTTTTATGCCAATAGCGCATTCATGCATAGTTCCGTAACAGTTTCCTTTTTCTTCAGAAACATTACTTTCCGCAGCATTATCACTGACTAACAAGCTAAGTTTGTGCTGTTTAAGCCAATGTTTTGGTCAAGGTGATTGCTATTTGGGTATGATGAAACGATGTCCTGAGCCTGCAGCTATACTCAAACATTACGTTTTTTGATACCTGCAGTTGCGCATATCTTGACTCACTTAGTAAATTTGGCTTTCGGGCCGAAATCGGGCTTCAAAAATAAATGTCGGGCTCGGGCCGGGTTTGTGCCTCAAAATGAGGCCCGTTTACAACTCTGCCGAGCGGCGAGGGCACAGAGGTCAGCAATAGAGATCACGCACGCCGTGGGCTGTGGAGCTGGAACTTAAATTTCAGGCTCCGGCTCTGGCATCTAAAGTTTTCGTCTCCGGTTCCAACACCTACAGTAAAAGATTTGACTCCGTCCTTTGGAAGCTTAGAACCATTGTATTATTTGTACCCTTGCCCCACAAGCTAGGGCTGCTGAACCGGAATCCAAATGTCAGGTTCCTGCTCCGCAATCTGAAAGTATAAGTTTATGGCTGATGGCTCCAGCTCCAATTATAATTGGGTAATTACCCAAAATTGCTTGGTCTACGGCTCCATAGCCCTGAATCACTCTATTACTTCTTGTCTGCGGCAGGTACTTATAGGTGTTATTCTTTAACGTACTTCTCATTCGTGGTGCATCGCGCATGCCACGCCGCGCCAACCAAGTGGCTGCAACACATATAATTGTGTTCATTCTGCTGTTATGGATATGGTAATCGTCTGTATTATAATAGGCGAGTGTTGCTCTACTTTAAAGATTTTTTCTTTTGTGTAACCGACAATGGCGAGGTGATCTGTTCACAAGGGTTTGCGAATGGGGCACGTTTCGAGTAAGCTTTAAACAACTCTTTGGTGAACTTAATCTATCACTTAAATAATTCAAATGCCTTGAAAAACGGATTATTTGCAATAGTATATGATCTCAGGGAAGTGGATAAATGGGGTCTCATAGAGCGGATCATGCGAAATTGAGACGTTAAACATGAGCTCCATCTTCAGACGTGCATGAACAATCTGGCACATTTGCACCTGCATTTCACCTGCATTTGCTTGCCATATACGCTAAAAGAGGCTACCTGCTCAAAAAGAACACATGCAGAGGCACAAGCACGGGCCAGAGAAACTGGGGCAAACGAAGATAAGTGCCATCTGTTGGAAATGTGGAAAAGCAAACGGCAGATGGTGCAGTAAAAGCACAGCGTGACAAAGAGCGCCAGCAGCTGTACAGAATCAGAGAAATGTGATACAAAGACCAATCTGTTTCTTTGTTCCACAGAATGCATCTTACAGGAAAACTTGCTCTACATTTTTGACTAGTGCATTGCGTAAAAGACAGGTAAAGACAACCGCAGGTAGTGACGTCAAGCAAGTCTGGCCACATTGTAACCCACAGTACAGCTTATCGTTAAAACAAAGCGAACCTGCAGCCAGGGCACCGAAAAGCCTTGCGGTTGTCGAGTCGAAGTGCCCTAGCAGAATGAAACATTTCACGTTTGTGATGTAATATGAAAGTAAAAACAAAAACACATATAACAGTAAACCAGATCTGACACGAGCACCAAATTAGTTATTCAGTTGCCTTTAAACAGTATGTCAAGCGCCACGCTACAAACCACACAAGCAAACAGAAACGCATTCCAACAAATCGTAAACGACAAGACAGATAAAGTGAATATACAGGCCTATTTTCTAAAAATTAAACGTGATAGTAAATTCTTTTGCCATTTCTTTATATTGCCATGACAGAAATGCTCGGTATTGTTTACTGAAGACTTTATGAGATTAACTTTGAAGTGTTGTTCTCAGTTCGCCCAAAGAGTAGCTCCTCGATGGGAATTGTCTTTTTACCTGCATTTGTTCAAACTTGTATAAAATAGCTGGGATTAGTTGCATATTTTGTATTATGGCAATGAACATCAGCCGTTTTCGGAAACAGGTTTTTGAATGACGTTGGCAACAAGCTGTGATGAAATTCATGCATCAGTTCAGCTAATTCAAATTGATATAAATCGTGAAGTTTCAGAAAATTGATAATTTTATACAAAGGCGTTATATGACATCTAAAATTATTATATGTATAATAGTTCGTAGTATTTTATTGTGCAAGACCTCCAATGGTTGGAAAAGGGAATTACTGGCTCTGCCATATGAAACAATGACAGTGTACAAGACTAATATCCAGCATTCTTAATATATCAACGTCCGCGCATCAATCGTTCAGATTTTCCTTCAAAAACGTCTAGGGTACATGAACCAGCTATCGTTTTTCAAGCTTTTATAATTCTGTTCAAGATTATAACAAACTGCAGTCTGATGTTTCGAGCAACCACATCGGAACCAAAATCAAAGCGCTCACTCAGTCGCGAGCAAATAAAAAGTTGTTGCTTGGTCAGATCAGCAATTGCAGTCGCTACGTGGTTGAGCAAAAACGAATCGCGTTTTTTGTTGTAGAGTGCTGTCGACGAAATCTGTTGAGGGCAAACATTGTTTAAATTAATACTTAAGTGCATATATCTGCACAAGTTAGAAAGAGTGCACACTAGCAGCAGCATAACCTCATCTGGAAGATATTTTCGTGAACTAAATTCCAAGAGTTTTTTGCTTTTTTGCACCGTCTGAGAGACAAATATTTTTAATTGTGAGCTTCTAACGAACCTCAGCGGTACTAGTGATTTTTGTCATGGTACCTATTTCTTTACACGCAGTCAAAAGTAGACAAAACAGTAAAAAATGGATTGCACCACACAGCCACAAGTGAGTACTCCCCACAGCCCTGCTGCTCAATGACAGCATGCCTGCTGTTAAGTCCATCATGCTGTGTTGCTGATGTCTTCATGAAACGGTATTGCTCGTTTTTTTGTCCTTTTTAACAAAAAGCACTGAGAAAATGGGATAAGCCTCTGTTTCCAGTCAATAAAAGTAAATGTAAGGGATGTGTTGCTAACAAGCAAATCCAGGCACATGAAATTTGGCCAGAAAACGCAGATATATCCTAAAGCATCAAAAACTGCAACAGCGTGCAATACAAGAGACGCTAAAACACAAATTACAGCGCAACTACCGAGACGCTTGACCATGATAAAAATATCTTGATGTACTTCAGAGCACAATGCATAACAAAAGTTTGTGGGCTTGTCATCCTTCTTCGCCAAAAGTGGATGCGTGATTAGGAAGAAGAGAGCAATCTGACAAACAAAGCAAAAAACAAAAGATGCGCACATCACGGGAAGGGCTTTACTGTGAATCAGGGTTCGATCCCACACAAAGACGCATCCTCTCTCC
>JGI24021J15306_10006386_pt1 | contig 14178 bp, 10 predicted proteins | sample Ectturendosymbi1_FD_15306 | JGI IMG/M metagenome (IMG submission 15306) | reverse complement strand
CATATCCACAAGTGATCCAAAACCAGGCGATGGGAAAGACTTTCGACAGAGCTCATTCTATTAAAGTTATGACATGTTAGTCCGCATTCTTTGCGAGCCGTACAGAGAACATGCGATGTTGATAGCATCAGTAAAGCGAAGACTGAATGCTGAAATTTTGATGTCCATGAAATTGTTCAGCAAGTCATCTTAAGCGTTACAGTTCAATTTGAATCCAACAATCAATTTCGCGGTGCTCACGTACTACAAAGCGTTTGAAGCAGCCAGGCCATGCCGTAGTGACCATCCTGCGATTGGGACTTTAAAAAAATAGTTTCTAAGGCTTATGGACAAACCATTTTTCCAATCTTCATTAAAACCCACAATGGCTAGTCACATTTCTCGATCCGCATTATAAACGTTTCGAATTTCTGCCGATTGATACTGGAGAAGAACTTTAAGACAAGCTTGCTCTCAGATATTGAGAAATGGATCGTCGAACATATAGAAAAAGTCGCTGTGAAGTTTCCGGAAAACCAAAACTCAGAGCCAGTAAAAAAATGTGCCCGATTTGAAAGTTCAGAAGAGCAAGATCAATTCATCGACTCCCGCGACTGGAAACACTGATCCATCAACTAGCAGCTGCAACAAGCAAGTTTTATACGCAGTGTGTTTTATATTTAATACAGCTTTGGAACTTTGTTTACTCCATACGATAAACGTTTGCTCATGTGATCACGCTTTTCAGAGCTATTTTTCACTAAACGGTAAATATCGACCACCAATTTGACAATCTGTAAACCATGCAGAAACAAGAACTGGGTTATGATTTTAGATCATCGGGGTGGTAGCCTATTTACTGTAGTTGCGGAGAATGAGAGCACAGCAAACTATTGATAGAAGTTTGTCAAACGTTTTCTTACAACATTCAATGCCAAAATGAAAACTAACACTGCACTTTCATTTGCTTTGTATTTTTGTTTCAAATAGGTACTCCAAGCCTACAAAACTTGTGATGCTAGAGTCAGCGATTCCAATCTATTATCTTTGTGGAGGTTGCATCAAAAGCAGCACCCGACTCTCTCCAGAGTTGTCGGAAAATTATTTGCTGCGCAGTGTTCAAGCGCATAGTCGGAACGGGACTTTTCCTCGTGTGGATTAACAGTATCACAACGACGGATACTTTTGTCGCCAGTTACTGTTAAACAATCGAACTGATTAAATCTTCAATAAAAAGTAATTAATTGGGAATTATTTAGTCTTGTTCACTTTCCTACGCGACCAATACCACGCAGTTGCACATACCTTGACTCACTAGTCACTCGGTAAATTTGGGTTTCGGCTCCAAAAATGAATGTCGGACTCGGGCCGGCCCGTTTACAACTCTGCCCTTAGGAGTTCTATGCTGGAGATGGACCGCGTCCACAACAAAATTTTCTAATTTTTCTTTGAATGCATCCTCCTTAACTAGAAAAATTTATTTCTTAGCAGATTTTCAAATCGCAAACACACCATGCGCGTGATTGATCCGCTTCCAAACACAACAATTGTGACATTCATCAGACCAAACAAACCCTTTTTCCAAAGTTTCAACCTTGGCATTTCAATGTCATAGCACACAGGATTCAACCTTGGTACAGTACTTCAACACAACAATACAAATACCAACTACAACAAAAAAAATTCGAAACATTCACAAGAAAACCATCCAGGAGTTAGATTCTTGTCAAATGAAATTAGACAGCAAGTACATAAAGGTCCACCGTGGCGGGAAACAAAACTCGAAAAGTTGCGTGTTTGGAATCTCCAGCACTATAGCACGTATCAAACATAAATTGCTTGTTTGATGCAGATTTTAAAGCGCATGTCGCGATAAATAAAACCTGGTGTTAATTTTTCTCCTTTTGTGGCACAGTGAAAAACTAACGAAAAACTGTCACAAAAAGCCCAAGTAACCAGACCTACCCGCAAATCAGCTTGTCAACTCACCTCCTCTGTGCATACTGCCTGGGATTGAGCAAAACTCTTTTCGTGATTCCTTTTCCAACGCTGATAGAAACCAGACTCACTGGAAGCATTTTTTTGCAGAGTCAGAAAGAGCGCATTCCGAAAATAAAAGCATACATCAGGAGAACCTTGTATGTACATGGCACAGGAATGGAATAAAGAATTTCCATCCACTAAAAAAAGAAAAATTCTACTATTATGCAAAACATTGTAGTTAAACTGGCTGGTAAGACCAGCACTGTACCAACGAATCCACCAGGAACGCACTACTTTGTTCTTACCGGGTACCGGAAGAGGAAAAACTCTTCTCAACACTGCAATTCGGACCAGAGACAGGAGATTTTCGCAGGAGTTTGTAAATTGTTTTACATTAAAGGTATACCTCAACAAAGGTGGTGGAGTGTAGATCTGCAACAAACAAATTGCATTCAAAATAAAATTCCACAATCGATAAGCTTGATTTCTTTTTAGAAGTTGAGAATCACTTTGATCTAGTCTAGACTTACCAAAGAATGGGACACTAAATTAAAAAAACATTGAACAAATACTGATGCATTTCTCATACAAAGAGCGTTTCATAAATACCAAACAAATCTGAGAAACTACTATTCAAGCAAAGTCTGTGATTTTTTGAAGTGTTGAGTTTCCACAAGTGAACCTACTGAATTTTAGTGCGAACTCGATTAATTACAGTGTAGAACCAGTGGTTCTCAACCGGCGGTACGCAGACCGGTACCGGTCCGCGTAGATTTTTTGCCGGTCCGCAAAACATTCTAGGTTTTTCCGTCAGGTAACTGAAAATGGTTAGGTTCATGTTATTTTTCCGAAAAATCTGGGCAATTACATGTGGCTTGCGATTGAACAGATTGGATACTTCAGTTAAGTTTCGTTTATGCTCGGTTGTTGTACTCCTTTCGTAACACGAGAGGTCTGTGGGTTGCCCATCTCTGCTTTCTTTCACCGTGGGCCACGCGGCTACTTTCGCAGTGAATGCTGCACTGGTGGCGAGTCAATGGCAGTACCGCGCGAGAACTGTTCCCTCACACCAATCCATCAACGCCGAGCACGAGGTAGGACAGGCCGCAAGTACCATTTTTCAAGCAAATGCAGGGTTTTTTTAAGGTGTTTTAGGGACCCGATTTGGGTCCCTAGAATTGAAAATCGGGTCCCTAGAATCAGAGAAAATTATGATCGGGTCCCTAGAATCATAGAAACAAATCTATACCGGGTACCTAACATTTCCCTTAAAAAAAACCTGAGCAAATGGAAACATGGCCACTACTGAAAAATCACTTCTTCATGCATCGTGTATACACTCTTTTGAAATATATGAAACAACGACTTTAGCTTACGACTTTTGACTATATTATTTTCTTGAATACGAGGATCCTTCAAATGAAACCGTATGTAACAGCTCTGATCGTGATTATCTGTTGCATTCACTGCGATTTTTATGTTACCGGTCCGTAAAAAATTTTTGCGATTTTTACCGGTTCGCAGGTGCACAAAGGTTGAGAACCACTGATTACTACACTGTGGTATCTGTAGTCAGTCAATCTTCTGTGCAACCGCTCAAGGAAACTTTTTTGATTCAGCAGACGCACTTGATATCGTTCGTCTTTGCAACGCCGAAATCGCTGCGTGCGTTGGTGACTTTGCAAAAACGTTATAGGAATACAACTGTATTGTAGCACGCGCTTTGCTGCTTTTATGGCAGCGGCATAATTCACACGCTGTTCAAAATCGTGGTCTAGTCCAAGCCAATTAAAAACAAAGATCTGCATTTGACGTGAGACTTGTAGCTGCGTAACAATTAATCAACGTAGGATGGAGTTCTACGCAGTGCGTTCACAGAACTCCCGACTTACATCACAAAGCCCTTCAAATTGAAACCATTCAGATCTCAAACAAACATAAATAATGAAAATATTTCAACATCCCTAGCAATGCTTTTCAGCATTAATACTAATCTAATCATATATATATTTCTAAGACGTTTCGGATTGTTCTCACTCCACTGTCAAAATGTTTGAAGTAAAATGCAAACAAGGCAAGCAAATGAAAATCACAAGACCTTATGACTTTGAAAAGAACTACTTACTGTGAAAAAACTCTGTAGTGAAGAAAAAAGGTCTGCTGCTACGGCAGTTACACGCATATGTTTGACCATCTCCTGCAGGCAGTCGTTTTTGTGCGAATTCATAAACATATATACTTACGTACAAGCAGGGGTGTGGTGGAGCGGGGCGGGAATGCGTTGGAACGGCGTTCCCACACTTTTTTATGTTTTTATTTGTAGTGTAATAACAGTGAATACTTCTCTGTATATTGAAAGAGTTCCAAGTGCTGTTGAAAATGACTTGGTTCTTGAGTGTGTTCCACATTTCTTTTTTTAGCACTACACCAACGCTTATAAATAAAATGTAAACAATTTTCTTGCGGTAGTCAGTGATCTGAGATGCTCGTTTTGTTTTGATGCAGTTTCAGGAAATTGACGGAATAAGACAGTACAATTTTAGCAAAACGCATTGATTGGAAGACATAGGAAGTATTGGAATTTTCCAGCGGTATCTTAGCAGCAAGTATTTACTTGGCTGTTTCGTAGAGTGTTTGCAACGAGCTCCACCGCATGAATTCTGCGTCTGTTTTTCATAAAATATAGATAAGCCTGCGTTGTTTTTATGTCACATCACATTTCCCTGTTTTTTATAAAACTCCCATCAACACTAGACTACGGTGATTAAGGCAGAACAAGATACTTGCCTGTTGTCATGTTGTGCCAAAGCACTCGTTCTGTAGATATGACACACTCAATGCAAACGTTTTTCTAATTCACTAATTTCTGTTCTAGCCAGTTCACATATTTTCATAACTATCTTGCCGACCAAGAGTTGAAATCAAATCTCGATAAAGCTATGCAACTTAAGGAAAACAAACGGCTATTAAATAATATTAAAAGATACTGGTTATCACCCAAGTAGCTATTGAAAAAGCTCGTTTCACTCAGATATCAGGAAACCATTTCAGCTTCAACAAGTCACATTGCCAACGACTTAAAGAGACAAATTACAGTGCTTCCTGGTATTGAAGTAGGCTACATTTAAAATACACAATAAAACCAAAAATATCTAGTCATTGTAGTTGGTTTTATGAGTGCTAATGACAAAAACTAAGTGAAAAAGCACCGTATAGATAGGTGCAATTTGGCCAATGCTGATGCCTTGCTAAATCAATCTGCAACTAAAAAGATCAATCACATTTTTAGGCTGTGTCTCATAAACTGACTGGAAGGTGTTGTGGCGTTAAGCAAAGTGATCACGACTCGCGTATTCTTTGTTTGAATTGGTAGCAGCGCTTTCGTGGTTACCGATAAGTGAGATGTACGGNCTTAAGCGTAGACTCGCATTCTTCACCAAATTTCCGTGGAAGCACATATTTACTTTCTCAAACATTCTTATGCATTGTTTGTGTTTTCTTGATTTATTTTACTCTGCGTTTTGGTCTCTGAAGTGTAAGCATAAAACAGCAGTCACATTTTATTCCACTGTTGTTGTTAATGAATAATAAGCATTTGCCCATGAATCTCTTGGTTTCCAGAGTTTTTTCACGAAAAACAACACTAATGCATGTTGGCCATTTGTCAGGCCTATGCATATTGGAGAAATTTCCAATCAAAGATATGTAAAAGAATAGAAATAAATCGTATTGAACTGCCGCATCACTTTTTGTAGTTAAGTGTAAACTAGGATTTTTTTGTGATTTTTAACTGAAGTGTCGGCCAAGCTTTTTTGTCGTCCTGCTTCAGAAACAAAGCAACATAGCAGAGATGGCCAACCTGCTCTATGTATGAGTCGCATATCGTAAAACGAAAGTTACAATGAGCCGCAACATAAAAATCGAAAAACATGAATTATTTGCAATATACGCTTCTGTGACATCATATTTCTTTTTGGAACGACTTGCAAATGTAATTCTGTACGGCACGCTAGCTACCACAGTACCATTTCACAATATTTCTACACTTTGCTATAGAAACAAAAAACAAATAGATAATTTTTCGGAAAGGTCAACGAGCCACATACAAAGATCCAAAGAGCTGCATGTGGTTCACAAGCAGCAGTTTGGCCACTCCTGCAATATAGACTTGTCCCTTAATTTCAGGTAAAAAAAAATTCTATCATACATTTCAGTAGAAGATGACAGTCTTATTTATGTTACATATAGTCCAGAAGTAATCATTTATTTACACTGATCAGCAATTAAGGTCAATGTTTACCTTGGGAATCACACATGCTGTAACTGATCCAAAGTCTATGATCTGGAAATAATAGGAGCGAAAAGTTTCACTCTCTTCCTTTACTTTTGCTGCCATGAAAAAGGATAGTGGAGATGTTCTGTAGCAGCAGAAATGGATAGTCAACCATTAGAAATTCTGGGACCACACTGTGAATTAAACTTTGAATAGTCGACCATTGCAAGAAATACCTAAGAGAAAAGAGAATCACTGAAAGAAAAATAATTAAGAAAAACGAGTATGGTTAACTTAACAGGTTCAAGTTTCAATAGGTTGATCTTAACTCCGCATTTACCCAAGATTTTGAACTTTCAGTTCTATCTTGGTGTGGCCGTTTCCACACAGTTCTAAAAACGAGTAGTTAAGCATGCAATTTCAAACATAAGCATCAAATAACATCTAAAATTCTTAACCCAAGTATCCAATGCAACCTGATCTTTCATTGACAATTGTTCATGTCCAATTTTGCACATCAAATAGCAATAACAGGGCATTTAATCTTCACAGCTTTCCAAACAACCATTTTAACATTCTGCATTCACACCAAAAGACCAATGTTTCAACATCTTGCCAAAGGCTGTTTAAATGAAAGCAACCACCCATACTACAATTTGTAGCATTTTTGGGGATCTAAACTTATGTTCATAAATAAAGCTTAATCGCTTTTCCAAATTTTGATTCAAAACAAACATCTGTCAAAATAACTACTTCTAAAACTTAATTGCTGAGGGTGAAAGCTGAAGTTTTGACCTTAAGTTTTTAGACAACTCGGTGCTAAGCTGCGTTTCAAAACAAGACCACATGGTGCTTAGGGTCTTTAGTTTTTGGTCCACTCACGATTCATGTTATGATGTGATGTGCATAGATGGAAGCAACATTTTTATGACAAGTTTGGTGTTGTAAAAATCCAAAAATTTCCTAAACAGATGCTTTCAAAAAATTAAAGGGTTTATAAGCACATGAATCTTGTTCAGACCCCACTTGCTGCAAGGCTAGCACACTGCTTACAAAAAGCTCTTTTAACCCTTTGGGTCCCGGGTTTACCCCCTTTTTTGCAGAACTTTGCAATCCTATAATTCGCCAGGCGATTGAGCTAGAGAGCTATCCAAACCATCCACGGATTCAGCAAGTCTTGTAGTCAAAATCGAAAAAAAACGTTTTTTGTTTTCTGTGGGGGGATTTTTGGAGGTGACATCACCAAGAAGGCATGTTTTGGAAATTTTGGCCGCCTTTGGCTGGTCCTGGGCCCCAACCCATTGACCCATTCTATTGGCTCAAAGTTTTGTTGAAAATTAGGTCAACATCTGCGTCTATAGAGCTCTTGATTGACTTGCTAGCATATCTGTAGCCAAAATTATGGGTAAAAAAAACAGTTTTTGGCCTAATTCAAAACTTCAGAAAAGACAAAATTTGCCCTTTCAGGGCAAACTTTGGCCAGTCATAACTCGGCAGCAGATTGAGCTAAACAGCTGTTCAAACCCTGTAATCACTAGTAGCGTCGTGTAGTTTAGAATAAAAATTTTTTTTTAAATTTGGTTGGGGGGTTTTGGGCCAATGGGATCATGACAGGGGCATGTTTTTTGGTTAATTATATGATGTCATCATCCTATCCCGTGCGCCAATATTTTGGCTCGCAGTATTTTTGGATTCTAGGCCATAATACGCATTTTTCGAGCCCTTGATTGAGCTTCTAGCGTTTCTGGTTCAAAAGTTAGGCCAAAAAACAGCTAATTGGTAAGTGGCTTTTCTCAATACTTTTGGGGGATTTCCCCAATAAATTTTAATGTTTTTTGGCCTTAATCTTGGAACCAGGAATGCTAAAAACCCATTTGGACCCTTCAAAGTCCCGAAATGTAACCAAAAAACAGCTAAACTCAAAAAATATTTATGCCATTTAAATGTCTCCTGCGGGTCTTAAAGGGAGGTTGGGCAAAAATGCTGACGTCAGCAAAAAATAACATGAACATCCTATCATTATATAAGCATTAAAAAAAACCTGACATCCGAAAATGAAACGTTTTTTTTTATTGCACACTACATACCTTCACAAGTCTTTAGAGGGTTTGAACAGCTCTCTAGCTCAAGCTGCCGGCGAGTTATCGCCTGGGGCGAAATGCCCCCCAGAGTGGATTTTGAGGGTACAAAATTTTGGTCAATTTTTGGTTTGTGAGCCATAATTTTCACTCGGATGCTACAAAGTCATTCAAGGGCTCTAAAGACGCATATTTTGGCCTAGTTTCCAAAAAAATCTGAGCCAAAATAATGACCCAATGGGTTGTGGTCCAGGGCCAGGTAAAGGTGGCCAAAAAAAAGCAAAAACACCCCCACTTGCAGTGGTCCCCCAGCGAACCCCAAACCGAAAACAAAAATCTTTTTTTTTTTTATTTCAAACAGAAGATTTGCTGAATCCGAGGATGGTTTGGATAGCTATCTATATCAATCGGGTGGCGAGTTACAGCATTCCAAACTTGCGCCAAAATTTTGGCGGGCGCGGGACTTAAAAGGTTAAGACATGTACAAACTTTTGCATAAGAGCAGGGTTTTTTTGAGGTGTTTTAGGGACCTGATTCCGGTCCCTATAATCAGTGAAAATTATCATCGGGTCTCTAGAATCAGAGAAAATTGGATGCCAAGGATCATAGAAATCAGGTCTCTACAGGTCCATACCGCGCACTTCACATTATCCTTAAAACCCTGATAAGACCATAATAAAACATTTGTATCTATTTCTCAACATGTTTCTTAGGAAGTAGAATGCAACAGGAAGAATGGAAGATATATTGCAATCAGTTTAATTTGTGAACTGACTTTATTTATTGTTTGATTTTGCAATGCAAAAAAAGTAAACACTGTGTAACCATGCACAATAAACTACAGACAACTGCAATTAAATTGTGAAATGCATGTATAAGCACTTTAGGAAATCAGGGCTTGTCACAATAAGGCATCTTATGAAGTGCATTATGCAGCACTGATAAATCAATAAAACATTTCACCAAAAATAATACTTACTTGAATGGTGCTGCAATAAGCACATTTTAGTGGCATTGATCTAAATCCAAAAAGTTTAACAGGTGTTGAGAATGTATTTGGAATTTATGATGACATGCCTATGACTTCATATGATTTTGATGTTTGTCAAAACAAATCTAGTAATGTTGCAATTGTAGAGCACAAGTAGCAAGCATGCAAAGCTTCAAACTGTGGCAGCAAGCAGCAATAGAGATCACATGCTGTGATTATTCTATTATTGCTTGTTCACACCGCTTACATTTGGATGCTTTTCTTAACGCACATTCTATTCTTGGTCCATCACCATAGGTGTAGCCAGAGGGGGCTAAAGGGGGCATGGCCCCTCAATTTCTAGCATAACTTGTCATTTTGTGCTTCCAGAGGTGGTTTCCTAAACCAACTACTGTTGCTTGCTTCAAGGCAAAACATTTGGCCCCTCCCAAAATTTTGGGCTGGCTTTGCCATTGTGTATCACATATTCAACACGATTCCAAACAAGAGGTTGCAACAATCACCAGGACCTAATATTTAATAAACAAATTCACCAAGCTGTTTGCCACAGACATATACCAAAGGTTAAAAAATGAAAGAAAAGAAAGATTGACTTTTTCTAACTTAACACTCATCTGAAGCAGAAGTCCCATTACGTTTTTCTCTAATTTGTGCCCAGGTGAATATCTTTACTAAACATAATTCCAGCATGTTTTAATGTTTCCTTCTTCAGAAAATCCATGTTAGGACAAAAAAGGCTTTAGAGTGAAGAATTGTTAACCTACTTAAAATCGCATAAATTCTGTTTTTTTTCGCTGAGACATTTCAGTCATTTTTTTCACTGAGGCATTTCAGTCATTTTTGTCTCTAAGACATTTTGGACATTTATTTCACTAAGATTTTATTCATTTTTTTCACTGACATTTTGGTCGTTTGTTCCTAAGTAGTGTTGAAACTCGCCATAACAGTATGCATTGCTCTATATTTTCAGACATTCTGACCAAATTGACTTAATTTTTTTCATTTGAAAAAACTTTTGGTCTGTGACAGTAAAAAAACAGGTTGAGTTCAAATAACCATATAAAAGCGCACAGTCTTGTCATTATTTTCGTTAATAACTTTAATCTTCAGTATGATAATGTAGCACACATGTACACATTGCTGATGTAAAATCAAATGTCACTCATGTGGATATGAATCAAGAAGGCAAACAGTTGATGTATTACAAATCATTACCCAGTGGAACAGTATGAATTTTTTTTTCATTTGTAACGAAACACATGCCCTATAATTTTGTCATTCAGTAAAAGTATCCCTTGTTAGATAATCTGTACCTCCTGTTAAGACCCAGCTATTAAGTCTGTTGCAGCAAACACAATGCTTTGTTTCAAACAGTGGCTATGGATACGCCTCACATGATGCGGTTCGAATAAAACGCTGAGTTTGTCACTCAAGCAGCACTGATGTGATAGCATAGCAGATGCGTTTAGGTCAGCTGTGCCAATGGTTTTCAGTTCAGCTCTCACCTTGGCAACTTGCATTTTGGTAGTAGTGGTTGCATGTTTCAATTCATGGGAACAGTTTTTCTTTACTTTTTTCAAATGCTTCCAAACTTTAGGTTTAGGGGCTAATGTTAGGGTTACGGTTAGGTTTACCTCCTCATGTGTTACTGTCATGTTACAGGTGGCATATTAACAAGGTTTCAAATATCAAGATCCACAGGTGTACCTGTACCCACTGCCTTCAAACAATTTTGCAGTATTTTGTAAAGGTTTGAATTACCTTTTCCAAGATAATTTCCATGATTCAATAAATCTTCAGTGCACCAGTGATTCAAACAATTGGAAAACATGCTCAAAAATTATTATGGGTAATATAAAAAAACAAATTCAAACTATTCTCTAATATGATACTGATTCTTTAAAGTGCAATCAATTGGAATACAAAACTGACTCAGAAATCTGAACAAATGAAATCAGAACACAGCAGAGTTGTTATGGGCAGCATCTATGATGAACTAGTGTAGAACAAATACAAATAAAAGCACAAAATAGCAGGAAGCAGTTCACGGGAAATCACACTCCACGGGTTAGCAAAACTGAAAGAAAACGAGCTTTCTGAAAGTAAAAATACTAATAACTACTTTACATTAGGCAAAACAAAATGGGGCAAATGACAAGCAGTCCTAGTGGTAATCAGGTTAGGTATGATCAGATGGGCTATTGATGCAGGTTTGGGTTTAAAGTCCCTTAAAACCAAAAATTTGGTTCACACATGTTCGGCCATAACTTGGGGTACCATGTAAAGAACGGATGTCCATCAGCACAGATATTGCTAACGGATGTGTGATGACGTAACCAGAGTAGAAAAATACCATGTTGCACAAAAAATAAAGGTAAAGATGCAACAGAAAAAATAATTTGTCACTGCATTTTAATATCAGCTTCCCCTAATCATGTAATCAGTGCTGCCACAAGTTTCTCTGCAAAAATCACCAGATTCACAACAGAAATTCGCTAGATCAGAAAAAATTACTAGATTTAAATTTTTGTGTCGAAATTCACAGTTATGGAGGACTAGTCGGTGGCGTCAGTACCACCAGCGTAGGGGTTGATTTAGAAGGCAACTGTTTATATCTCCAACGTAGGGAGTTGATTTAGAAAGCAACTGCTTGTACCTCCAGTGTAGGGAGTTGATTTAGAAAGCAACTGTTTGTACCTCTAGTGTAGTGATGCCTTTAGAAAGCAACTGATTGTACCTACAGCATAGGGATTTGATTTAGAAAGCAACAGCATGTACCTCCAGAGTAGGGGTTGATTTAGAAACCAACTGATTATACCTTCAGCATAGGGATTGCTTTAGAAAGCAACTGTTTGTACCTGAAGCATATGGAGTTGATTTAAAAAGCAACTATTTGTACCTCCAGCATTGGGGTTGATTCAGAAAGCAACCATTTGTACCTCCAGTGCAGGGAGTTGATTTATAAAGCAAATGTTTGTACCACAAGCGTTAAGCTTGCAATGTGCTATTGCTGGGACTAAGAACTACAAATTTTGAAAAGCCTGAAGCCAGCAGCTTAATTTTGATACTTTTTTTAATTCTTGCAATGACAGTTTATTTGCCAGTTTGACATTCACACAAGGCTGGTTTAATGTATTTCATGTGAATAATTACAAAAACTGTTAATAACAACAGTAATAGGAAACAGATTTTTTCGGATCAACAGTTGAAGGTTGTGTTGTTTAAGTAGTCATGTACAGTTGGTCAATACTTTCGATAGAATATTAATCCTGTTACAATTGAACAAATGTGTTTTTTAAATTTTTTCTAGAATCTTGGTGATAAATACAGTTTATCTAATATACTCAGCACGTTTACGCAAAAAGAAACATGGGCGCATTAGGTATCCAATACTTTTAGAAAAGGCTGTGTGCCACCTGATGTCTCCTGGAAAGGTTATCATGAACATTGCTGACATACAGCGGCAACAACGACTGCAACCTTTTCACCATCGCCTATGCTGCATTGTTGAGCTACGATGGTGACCCGCACACAGGTTCTTTTCAACAAAGCAAAATAAGTTATGTTCTTAGCAATTTGGCAGCACAACATAGTTCAATTTATTTTCAAGCATACAATTATCGAAAGGTAGAACCTATACTGGTGGTGCTGACACCGCTGACCCTTACTGCAATTTTGCTTGAAATGATTTAGTTATTTGCTTCATTGCCCAAAAACTTTACATCATTTGCAAGTTTGTTGAAATAGATCATGCTGAATCCAAGAAAATCTCATACGGTCAATTTTCAACTGAACATCAAACATATTGGTGCACTGATTACCATAACCATGCATAGACAACGCACATATGCATGATGAAACCCATCAAAGATAAGTTTATGAAGTAACGACGTGCAATGAAAATGTCACCTGATAAGGTAGACCTACCTCCACCAAACATGCACAGCCAACAGTTGGCCGAGGCCAAGGTTGTTAGATATTTTCCGTAGCTTAAGGCCAAAATCCTGATAAAAATGGCTAAAATTACAAAATGCTTTAACTATGTTAATTTCTATTTTCATAGGGGTATCAAATTGTTTGGAAGGCAAGATATTATTTGCCAGAAAAATTATGTTTTGCCAAAGAAGCAAGTTTTGACACTAACAATGATTTCTGCTGTGAATTGAACTTAAAATTATGTGTTACTGTACAACTTGTATTTATTTATGTAATAAAACTTAATAGAACCATGTATTAAACACTAATTAGATTAACATGCTTAAATTCTGACCCAGTTCAAAGTTCTGGGTTAACAGTTTGAAATTAAATTTTCAATTCAATGAGAAAGCTAGAATTCCCTTGATCTTGTGCTCCAAATATATGAACAAAAGATTAAAGTCATGAAGTGCATTAATGTTGATGACCATGATCAGTTCATCACATGCTCAAAACCATCATTAAGTTCACATACATGAACGAAAGAGGAGGAACACTTGAGCGCAAACACTAACTCATGGCAGGTCGGACTGAAACACTTGTTGTACTGTAGGGTCTTGTACTAAATCTACAGATTGCAAGGGCTAAATTATTACTACACACAGTGCACACCTCAAACATTACAAGGTTCAAGAACTGCAGAGTGTTATTGCAAAAATGATGAGAAACCTCTAAAAGAAAAATCTTATCAACCATGTAAAATACAAGTAGCCTATGTACTTTCCACGATGGGTGTAAACAAGGAATCGATCAGCAAATTTTTAATAGGAAATCGATTACATGTAAAATTACACATCCTCCTCTCCTCAGTCCTGAAAATTGCAAGCAAAGCCTACGGGTGAAAAGTTGAAAGGCTGAAGTAACAGCAGAGAAAAAACAAACTCAAGACTCAAAATNTC
>JGI24021J15306_10006385_pt1 | contig 14178 bp, 15 predicted proteins | sample Ectturendosymbi1_FD_15306 | JGI IMG/M metagenome (IMG submission 15306) | reverse complement strand
CTAGCTTGGTAAAAATTCTTGCAGCAAGAGTGTCTATGTACGTTTCACATAATGGTTACCTTAATATAAATCCATGCACATCAAAAAAAATCAACCAGAATTTTTTGTTGACTTCAGTTGGTTAGATTAACTGCATAGCATAAGTACCACCCTTCCTGACAGCAGTCAATTCTAGTAAGCAAGTTGTTTCATGTGTTACATACCTGTAAAGTGTAAAACCAGGCTTTTGATGTTTTCAGTCCTGAGGGAAATTGATTTGTATAAACTCACAACTTCCTGACTTTTTGTAGACACTGATGTTTGAGGATAACTCTGACGCAGTGCTTAGATTTGAAATCTTGGTTTTATTTGTAGTTTGCAGTGTTAAGGAAATAATTTCTTTTACCATAAACATTCTCAGAGGAAGCCATTGCTCAAGTTTCTAGACTTTTTTCTCTTCTTGAGTTAAATTGCATTTAAATAGGCTTTGCACAGGAAAATCTTCAGTATCTACCGATGAAGTTGTGAGATTTTGAATAGTAGTTGTATTTTCTCACTAAGTGGAAGTTGGTATCACTAGAAAAGCTATCACCTTAGGTTGTACGCCATGAAGCTGCAGCAACATGTGCATGTAAATTGCATATCGTGTGATCGTGTTCCCTTGGATTTAAGGACTGCTGCAGTGCCAGTGGATTTTACTTCACTAGAAAGACAAAAACCCACATACTTCAGTTTCTCACCTAAGTTAAATTTCTTGGATAGCAAACTATTTCCAAAAACATGGGAATGGGAGTCTAGAATAAGAAATCGCAATTCACTGTCGACATTGGAAGGAAGCGTCAATCCTGGTTTTACAACTGACGATGAGGTGCTGTTAAGTTCCAATCACTGTTTCTAATACTGAATTAGTGGAATTTTATAATGTTTATTAGTTGATTGTGTCCCCAATGTAACATGAACTGGCTGTGCTAAAGTGATGGCCTTCATACAAAAAACAGGTGCTAGTTTAAGATTTTTGCCATGTAATGATGGCAAAGTGACTTAGTCTTGTTTTCCAGCCCTGTGGTTAATGAAATCTGGCAGGGGAAATGGCAAGTTAGCACAAAATTTTCTTGGTTTTGTCAGTTATTAACTAAAGAACTTCCAAATCACATCAAATGCTTAAGTGATGCTGCATTCTATAAAGTGAAAAGAAAAGTGATGCGTTACTGTCAAGTCAAGTAGCGCCACATTCACAGAAGTTTTACCTAAATGTGGAGTTACATCCTGTACCTTACAAAAAAGTGTATATTTTCGAAATAAAATTCATGTGAATTGTTTCCAATTCACCACTATTGTTTCACCTAAAGAAACCCAAAAATTAGGAATTGGTTCAAGAGATCACAAGCTTTGTTGATTCCAAGAAGAGTTTTCTACAACGTGTTTTCCCCACGTGATTCATTCAATTCTTTAGTAGTATTTAGGTTACAGGCGTGTTGGTAGGTGTAGGTTGGAAATCAACAGTTTTTGCCCACTGTCCGGTGATAGATCCTCACATGGTTGTACAGTAGAATTTGTCAAATTCGTCATCGTTTAATTTGTCAATTCACTCAGTTCGTTACTTTTTCGTCGGTACCGAATTCGTTATTTTTTCGTTTGTGCATTTTGAAGACACTGTGCAACAGTAAGTTGCAAGATAATTGAAACTGCGACGTCCCGGTTTTGCTGGGCAGCATAATGTAATTGTTAGTATATTGTTGCTCGTTGCAATTTGTTGAAAGCCAGTCCTGCACTGCTTTGTAATATTCACTTAAACGTTTTTCAGCAGTCAAATGTGGAAAACTCGAAGAACCGAATTGTTTATCTGTCGCCAGCGATGGTCGCTGTGTGATTGTGCTTGCATTTCGGGAAATGTTACCCGCTTTCCCGCTGTCGTTCCTTCTGCAATTCTGGAATGGATTGATGTAGCAAACACGAATGCGTGTAGTTGTTGAGTGCATGCATTGCTCTGTCATTAGTGAAACACGCGGCAGCGACGTTGTAGCTGCGTGTCGACATTTATTTCGCTTGTCGTGACACGTTGGTTGTAAATACGTTATGACTAAGCTTTGCTTGAAAGTCGTGTGATGTGGACTTCATAGCTTGAGTAGAATGTTTACTATACATAAAACATTAAGATGTGTTGCTTTTGAATGATACGACAAAATTTTTTTTGGTATGCTAATGCGTTTTCTACTGACGAAATTGCATCCGGCGAATCATCCTTGAAACGTAACCTTTGGGTGAAGCTTCCTAGCTGTTGCTTTTTAATCGGACAGGAATACACCGAGAGCATGAACTCTGACGGTTATTACGATCGGCAAGAAGAATTTCTATCTCGCAGAGAAGACTACAGCGAACCACATGAAGAAACCGAAGTTTTAATTGACGATGAGGGAGTGGCAAAAACCGTAACGGTAAGCGTTTTGATAGTGTTTCTAGTTCTGTGCTGATGCCGATCGGCTTGTGCAAACCGCATATGACACAACCCGATGACAACAGGCGGACGTTAAGTTAGTTTGTAATTTTTGTGTCAGCGTCAGTGCCATTTCACAACTCATTGGCGTCTGTTTTTTTTTTCGCTTAGATATTTCAGTCATTTATACCATAGTTGTATAGAAACTCGCCGTAACAGTCTTCATTGGTCTGAATTTGTGACCGAATTGACGTGATTTTTTTCAGTCATTTCAAAAAAAATTCGGTATGGTATATGACTTAAAATGACCGAAAAGGACCTACACTGGCGTTCGTGTTCAACGAGTTGTTTCGTTTTGAATTTACTTGCGTTGCTACTGCTGCAACGGTATGCGTGTTTGAGCAGAAACGAACCGTGACGAAAACAGTCGTGGAACAGAGAGTGCGTCACTACCGCGAAGAAGGGAGCCTTCCTAGAAACGGATCAAAGTAAGGAAAATGTCGTCTTCCTTTAAACCGACGCAAGTTTTGAGCGGAACTGTTTATGCCTGGCGGAAAATATGATAAAATTTGTAGTGCTCTTCCATGACAAGCGAATCGCTTTACGCGCAGTGGCCCGCATCACCGTCCCAACAACGATGACGGCCGTTACGGTTCAATGCCCCGGAATCACAGCGACAGTCCTTATGAAGACACGCGCGCCCTGCTTGACAGACGGTTAGTAACAATACGAGTCCGTTCAGCCGCGTAACGCACTGGGTCTGAAGCCTGTGTTATTAACCGAAGGTTTTCGTGCACAGGAAGTATCGGTTGCGCATTTGCTTCGGTTGCCTTGAATTCGCTGCGATCAGATGTTTCGCTCTCTGCAGACAGTCAGGCAGCAGTTCTGGCGGCAGCGACGGCCACCCTTCGAGAACCCCGGGCGGTTACAATCCTCCTCCCGCTCGAAGCAACAACTACGCTCGTCGGAAGAAGTGAGGCCACAGATGCCGGAAAAGTTCCAGCCTGAAGAGTATGGCTTGGAAGACGACAGGTTTGTTTGGGAATGCTTCTTGCCCCGGGCGCCGTCTAACCTCGTTACGCCCCTTAGTAGCCAATTTCAGTTGTTGAAAGTTGCTGAATATGACGTTTGTTGTATGAAAAAACTGTTTTCGCCGCACATGTCCTGATGCTTTGTGTCATATATTAATCCATTTGTCACATCTTAATGCTTATCGTTAAGCCACCAAAACATTCCNCGAACTACTGAGATAGTTTTCTGACTGCCAATGGCGNACGGCTTACATTGCGAATCGTTTATTGACGGCCGCAATGAATGAGCCGTGGACGCTGTTCGTGTGCCCGCCCGTAATTTCACACTTCGCCGGCGTGTCGTAAAATTTGCCTTGCTGAGTCACAGCATCTTTCGCAGACAAAGTGACTTAGATGACGGCAACGATCAATACGGTCTGGAACCGAACGCCCATCATGGCCGACCGAGACGTGAAAGTGTTTCGTCTGATGCCAGCAACAACGACAGGTGAACTTAGTCTAGACCAGTGGCTCTTAACCTGGGGTAAATTATCCTTGGGGGTAAATTCTATCATCCAAGGGGTAAATTTATTTAAACATAAATTGCAGCAAATGTAAATTTATACAAATCTTCTAAACTGTAAGAGTTTGTTACTTTTTATTTTCAATAGACGAGCACAATTTAGTGCATTGGGGGTAAATCTGGTACTCTTGTTTGATAAAAGGGTAAAATATGTAAAAAAAAGGTTGAGAACCACTGGCCTAGCCAGTGGATTTTTTCTACTGTTGATTTTTTTTGGGGGGACATTTGCGCCAGTTATCTGGCACTTTGGAACTGTTTTTTTCACTAAGACTTTTCAGTCATACGTCCTATAATATAATAGTATTAAATCTCGCCGTAACAGTATTCACTAGTCTATATTTCCGGACATTATGGCCGAATCGACGTAATTCTTTTGGCCATTAAAAAAAATTATGTCTATGACCGAAAAAAACTAGCTTTGGAGCGGTATGATCACTCATTTCGGCAATCGTGACGGTTGGTGGTGGAGAAGCTGGTTGTTGGCACAAGTGCTTCACGACTTCCCACTGCTTACCTTTACAAGTGCTTGCCTCGTTCCACGAGTGACTTTGTCGAAATTGAATAACAGATTCGAAGTTCAGATCGAAGACGATGTGCCAGTGGCGGCCCCGCGTGGTGCACCCAAGTTCGGAGTCAGAGCGCCCCTGGCCCAACAGGAAGCAGGGAGCAGAGCAAGCCTGGACCAGTAAGTTTTGGTTGTGGTCAGCGGTGGTAATTTGCAGCTGGCTGCTGAAGATTTGCTTGGCTCGGTTACAGTTCTCTGGCTGCTCATTGGCTATTAATAAAATGATAGCATCAAACTAACGCACGATCCCAACATACAGCAGAAATTTGCTCAATGGTGCTTCGTTGTCCGACCAATAAATTTGTGACCAGTCTCAAAGTTTGCATAGGATTTGCGAAAACGTTGCAGGTAATGGAAAGCTGCGCGAAGTGTCAAAAGAACTCGTTAGTTGATTTTGCGTTTCTGTTCCTAATGCTTGCAATCGACGACCGTTCGCATGAAGCGATGGAAGCGACTCGACGCACGTCGGGCCATTAGAAGTTCCTGCTGAATGAGTCCACTATGCTAGATTGCTATGACAATTACCTGCTGCCGTAATACGCGGCAAAAGCCTTTCTTGATCAGTGGCCTTGTCTTAAGTCCATTAAAGTCGTAAGGCTGCCGTGGCTGTGCTCGATTCGATCAATAATGCATTAGGTTTGCGCGGAGCGAGAGCGATCGGCGTGGGAAGCCCTCCTGACTTTCGGTAAAAAGAGCATTCTCCACGTGTTTTTCGGAATCGGCAGCGTTTTGTCATAAATAGCAAACAATCTTCATCAAATGTTTGCTTGCGGGTGCGTGTCGCAAATTTGTTTGCTTGTAAGAGTAGAGCTTTAGAAACTGCAGGTCGCGGAACTGTCACTCTGTGCTGTATAGTGCGTGCTGAAAACTCGGGGTTTCTCCGATAAATTGTAACCTAAACACATAGTTGCAAGTCAGCTTCCGGACACGCTCGACACCATGCAACTGCTACCTCGCCCGCCGCAATAGCATTGCTCGCGCAGCTAACGACGAATGAGGTTCTCGTTGTGCGCAACTCGTAGACGGACGAAGGGAAACAGGTTCCCTTACAAATCTGTTGAGCGGCTTATAAACATCACCCTCAATGCGTGGCAGACATTCGTTGAAATCGGTCGTTATCACAAAAGCAACGCTCGTTGAATGGGAACCAGCAGCAGCAGCGGGCGTTGGCGACACTGTAAACTGCGACCGCGCTTGTTGCGTGCCTCAGTCTGCTCATCCGTTCCAGCAGACGTGTAGCTTTCTTCCACAGAACCCTCGCGTCCTATCGCCGCCGCTCCTTGCCGTTGTACCAAGAGAGCGTGCGTGTTCACACCCGGGCGTCTGTTGCGTGTTTGCTTCACACACAGACGCGGGACACTGGCCGCGCGGGTCTTTCGCATTGTCGCAAAGTAACAACTGTTTGAATCCGAACAAGCGCGCGCGCTTTCGCATTGTCGCGTCCGATGAATCTCGTCGGTAATTTGAAACTCTCCGCCCGAGCTGATGATTACGTGCCTCTGCCGAAGGTAACGACCAGTTGCTGGTGCGGACCGACTCGCTGCCCGTTCCACCACGACTTGGCGGGGTTTGAATCATGTGTAGAACTGCGCGGTTACTTTATTCGACTGTGTCCATCAAAGCTTCAAATAGAATTTGAAAACTTCGTTATAGGCGTTTGGTGTTTCAGAAATTCCCCCAAAAGATGGGTGTTTTCGAGTCCACCACGTCAGAAACTAGTTTCGTGTACGCGCGGACCTTTCATTGTCAAAATCCCAATTGGCGGTAAGCGCACGACGCACGTCTCGGGCAGTTGTTCAAAGTTCGTACTTCAGAGTTCGACGCTCGCTTTGTTCCTTGCTGTAAAGATCGGTGTTTCTTTCAAACAGTGCGTAAAGTCGCAGCTTGTCAATGATTGATTTTAATCGACGCGGACGGTCAACCAGGGCGTGTCGCTCGACGCTTTTAATTTACCCGGTGAGCAGTTCGCGTCCAGCACATTACGCTTAACGCGTTGTGTATCGAAGCGTCCGATGCAGATCGGGCCGCGTTCCTGCAAGGAATCGATTGGACGCCCAGCGCAAGCCGCAGGGCCAAGTAATCAACAGCGTAGAACCGTTGTCGTGCGTTACTTGTGTTGGCCGTTTGATTCGACGACGAGGTGAAAACGACGGCGCGCGACGCAACACTCCTACGTCGCACGTGAGCGCGCCGTCGTTCGCCACGTGGAATGAGAACTGAGATTAAGAGAGGTCCTTTTCCTGAAGTACGTCGCTTTTAATCCCGAACCAAACGCTTTCAGCGAAAGCAGACGTTCGGTTCCACTCTGGCAGCGCACAAAATGCCGACCGACTGCATGCGTTGTGTGTGTGTGAATTGAAAAGCACGTGGATTACGGTTTACAGCTTACAAGAACGCGTGTGTGATGGCTATTTATCCAAAGTTTACGGCGTCTTGAGGTGGTTGAGCATAATCTGATAGTTTGCCATCTCCAGGCGACATCGTCCACCTTTTTAGTGGCTTCACCAGTTTTCCTGTGCTGCAACAACTACAACTTAGTAGTAAATAAGTGGCCTGCCTTTTGTGGTAAACGTTCAGCAAGACCCTGCGGATCGAGCCAAACCAAACGTAGTCTTACGCGGAAAGTTTTTACAGCTGTTCGCTCGTATTTTTTCAATGGTTTTTCTTCTTCGACGATCCGTTAACGAAGACCACTTTGCGAATCTGGTCGCAGGTTGGGCAGAGGCTGGGTCGCGCCCACCCTGAAGGAGGTGATCAAGATGCTGTCGTACGAGATGCCGATTGTGCAGCAGAACGCGGCCGCCTATCTGCAGCACCTTTGCTTCAATAACGACAAAGTAAAAGAGGACGTGCGAAAACTCGGTGAGCTAATGCATTATTTTTTTGTACAAACTAATGCAGCAACCAAGACATTCAAGTAACCTCGAATCCACCAAGATGAAGGGTTTAAAATCCATCAGCAATTTTTTAAAATATGAAATCGACTTCACGTATCGCTACATCCTCAGTTCTAAAATCTTGTTAAAGAATCGAATACATTTTTTTCAATGACCTACATATCTGGCACAGCGTTTCAAGAATGTTTACTGCGGTACTTACAATTTCAACACTTGAAACACCCTCTCACGTTTCGTTTAAACGCGTGCGACACGGCGAAAAACGCTTTTGTTAGATAACCAAGCGTAGTTCCCCTGACCAGTGAGACACTCCCGTTCGTAGCGTGGGCTTCCTTTGTGAAATGTTGCCCAAGGTGTTTGAACGTATATCGTAGTTAATATTCACCTGACCTTTCATGCCGGTGACGAAGCGCACACAAACGCCTACTGCCAAGCTGTTCCTTTGTCATGTAGTGCTTTTTTCGAACAAACCTTTGTATTTGTTTGCTGTGCTGATTGCGCCCTTCAAGAAGTTTGAACACCGCCGCTAATGCCTTCCCGTTGATTAAGTGCGTGTATTTGCGGTCATTGCGGTGTCTATGCCATTGTTGTGAGGTCTTGCTTTAAATCGGAGCTGTTGCAACCATTATGCAGTGACGTGTTAGTCCTGAAACTACTGCGTAAGTTAAAACTATCCCAGTGAGAGAAATCTAGTTATTTAAAAATTAAGCAGAGACACACAATGCATTCTTCATTAAATCCAAAACACCGCTGTTCTGACTTAATGATGCCATTACTCAAACAGTCATGTTATTGCTTACCAGTGGTACACCAAAACCTATCGTAAATCGAACGCATTTAAACCTCACTGTGGAAAGGTGCTGCGGTGCATGAGCTGAGTGCGACTGAGACGAGAAATGCGGACAGATCTTATTCAGATAGCGACGCAACAAAACGATTGTTAGCCGTCATATTCTTACAGAAATGCGGAAATTTGTCTTGAAACCACCATTTACTTGGAAGGCCATTGTTTACAAGAAAAGAGCTGTTGTCCATGATTGTGTCTGGGCGATTGTTTACGTGAAGGAGTTGTTTTCCCAACTTCCATTTTTTCCTAATTCACGTTCCATTTTTTATTCTAAAATCATTTTCGCCAACCGCTCCGTATCGCTTGCGCACGGCCGTGTGTTGTATACTGGTGAGCAGGGACTTCACTGCATCCTTTCCCTTTTTGCGTACGGGCCGCCGGGTGTGGATGGCAAGCAAATATACGGCAAGCAATCGCTTCTGCCGCTGGCACTTGATTGCAGTTTCTAGTTTCCGATAATGACCCGATCGCTTTCCCGGTCGATACAGGCGGGATACCCCCTCTGGTGAAACTGCTCGACAACTCAAACACCGCCGTGAAGTTGAACGCTTGCGGCGCGCTGCGCAACCTCTCCTTCGGCTCCAAGAACGACCGGAACAAGATCGAAATAAAGAAGGAAGAGGGCGTGCCCTGCGTCGTGCGCCTCATTAGGGCTGCGAAGGACACTGACGTCAAAGAACAAGCAACAGGTGGGTTTTCGTGGCAGCTTTTGTGCGTAGTGTCTCCCCCTTGATGTGCGTAGTGTCACCCCTTGGTGTGCGAAGTTTCCCCCTTGATTATTTTCACTAGTGGACATGTTGCCAAGAAAAAAAGGTGATTATGAAAAGGTGAACAATAAAACCATGAGTTTTGTTACATCTAGAATTTGGGTAAGCTTGATAAAATGCGCCCAAAAACGTTTTCCTGATTCCATTTGCCAACCCCTTTTGTGGCTCAGTTAGCTGTGAATGTATGTGTGACAGCTTAAATCGCTGCTTACCGAAAACAACCTTGCTTGATGTTCTTCTTCATACCTTGTCAAATGTTAACTGTTGCCCAGCTGCGGCCACCCTTGGTCACAAAGCACGGCTCGTTTCGCAGCAAGGGCAAGTTGCTGGGGTAAGCGCCGACTCTAACCACGGTTGACCGACGTGCCCGGCGCCCGCGCAGCCATTGCGCTTGTGCCTGACAGGTGTCGTGTCTGGTTGCCGGCGAGGTCTCTTCCAGACAAGTGCATTTTAGAATTCCGAACGCATCTTAACAACTGCTGTCGGGGCTTAACGCTGCGCGCGACCAGTTTATTCGGTCGTTCGCGTGTTGCCAAATGTATCTTTGTTGTGCCAACAATCGAAAGACAATGATGAATCGCGTAAGTCGCGCTGACGGCAACACAAACAGCTTAAGATCGCCTTGGATTTCACGGCGTTCTTCTCACATGGCTGGTTTCAAAATAAAAGTGCAGTCGACCGAAACCGTTTTGCTGAGTCGTTGAAAATCAAAACCGTTCGACCGTGACGGCGCGCGTTTAACGTATTTGCGCACGAAGCTTGCGGATCTAAGAGAAGTCTTGTTTTATATCATCGTTGACGTTGCCAGCTACCGCAATGCGATTCTACTCCAACAGGAAGTCTTCATGTCTGTGAACCTAAGTGAAAAACGTCAACGCAACGCTATTGTGAAATCATAAAATAGCGTTTGAAGCCTGCTGCTCGTTTGTAAACGCATTGTTCAAATATTGATTCTGCGTAATGTCGACTGTCGCTGTCAATCAAACAAAAGACAACGCATGATGTTCAGGCACACTTTGGAACCTTTCGGCCCATCCGGAACTGAAAAGCCAGGTGTTCGAGCTCGGCCTCGAGCCGCTCAACGCGCTCATTATCGTCCCGTACGCCGAGGCCGTCTCGAAGCAGGGTGGGAAGTCTAAAGACATCGATATGGTTGACGTCTTCACAAACGCCGTGGGCGTCGTGAGGTATGTCTGTACACTCTTGTTTACTGTACTGTTCGGCTGTCGCGTTAACGCGGCCAAGCCGGCCGTAAGAACTTTGTCGCTTTCGCTGCTTCACCATGAAGTTAGTTTTTGTGAGACAGTGGTTTGAACTACTTGGACGCAAACGCTTTTCCGTGCAGTTATGTCAAGCGTGCAAAGTATAATGGAACTTAGCTTGGTTGCTTCAAGCTGTCCAGGTTGACCGTGATATCTAATCGCACAAGTTAAGGCAGCGCCATCTAACTAAAGTAAAACTCGGAACTTAAGCGCCGTGGCTGTTAATCAAATGTCACCAACTTTGCTTCGGAAATCCTAGTTGTCATGCCGCCTTATGGCTGCGTTTGTACGACGGAGCCCAAGACGCTGATTAATACAATCGCTTGCCGTCAGTTTCATCACAGGCCGCGAAGTGCCCGCTTCGTGCCTTCTACCCATAAAAGGAAGGGAGAAGCGCGCTGAAAACGGTTGATATCGCAACTGTAAAATCTACTCGGCCCATTCATCAACCTCGCACGACAGAAAACCAGCGTGAATTGCTGGCTGTAAAACCGAATTGAAGCTCCTGTGTTTGTATGCTTGCTCTGCGAAATGACCAGCTCGCTTTCACTGCCTTGCGGTGTACATTTTGATCCAGCTGTTCTCCTGAAGCTGCTGGTACGCATTGGCAAAGTAACCAGTTTCCAAAGTTAAGCGACGTCGTTGAACTAAGCCCGATGCAAATATCGTGAAAATGTGCTGCGAGCTCCTTTATTTACCCGAACAGAGGAGCCTTCCTTCATTATGCTTCATGTTGTTATCTAAAGGAATCTAAGCTCGACAGACAGCAGCGAGACCAGGAGGCGTCTTCGCGAATTACCCGAACTCGTGCTCTCGCTGATAAACGTGCTGCAAGCCAACGTCGACTGCGGCAATGTGGACAACAAGGTAGATTTGCTTTCTGCTAAACAGCTAAGTGTTCGACACGCCCGACACACATTTCACACGCAACGCGCTTTGCCACGAAATTAATAACAGACTTAAACCAATGCAGATTAACACCTGTTGACCCTACGCTTTACATGAAGGTGTGCCTGTCCGTTTTCGAACATGTTTACCGATTCGGACCAACCCCCAAGAACCACTGAACACTTGTCGGTGGCGAACCGTTGTTACTAGTAACGTGGTGCAAATGGCCGCGTATTCGGGACGGATCGGATTCAGTGGGCCGAAATATTCGGATCAAAACCAATGAGACAAGAATATGAAGCAACGTCGCGGTCGAAGATCGCGTTCTTTATGAAATTGCCGCATGCTTTTTTAAATGCGGTAACCATATCCTTGTATTTGTTACCGTTTCCCGTTGATTACAGAGAACCTTCTATCCGCAACGCTTCTAATTCAGAGCCGATGGGCCGAGTGTTACAAACGACCGCGCGATTTGCTCTAAAGAACTCCCGTTGTGAACGCCGTGCGTCTTGTTTTTGTTTAAAAACTTCGCGCCTGGTTTCTGCAGGCAACCGAGAACTGCGTGTGCGTGCTGCGCAACCTGACGTATCACTTGCAAGAGGAAACCCCCAACCGAGACCTGTACACGTTGGAGACGGATGGCGCCAACGGGAAGCAGGAGAAGGCCAGCAGCACTTCTTGCTTCGGAAAGAGCAAGCCCAAAGGTTGGCCCTTTACTGGTCAGCGACCGTTCCCACCCGCCTCGGTTCCAGGCCCTTTTTTTCGGTCGCAGACCGACACGTTTTTGAAATGACCGAAAAAAATAAATAAAGTCATTTCGGTCAGAATACCTGAAAAATATACACTTTTATGGCGAGTTTTAATACAGCTGTGAGATAAATGACCGAAATATTTCAGTGACCAAAATGTCTCTGTTAAAAATGACCGAAAGGTTTCAGCGAAAAAAAACCAGTTCCAGGCCATCCGGACACATCAGGTTCCCCGTGACCGAAGCGCTCTGTTTACACGTTTGGTCTGTTGGAAATACTGACCCTCGGCAGGGGGGCGAGGACCGGAACGGGTACAGAACCAAACGGCGGACAGACTTGCGAGCTGAGGGCCGCTCACGTGAAGCGGTCCTCGTTCAAAAGCCTTCCCAGGATTGTGTGCGTTTTTTCAAAGTCCACGATAACTTGCAACGTACGCGCCACAACGAAGATGGGCGTGACGCTGATTGCAGGCGCCGTGGTTCTGCTGCGCGACCTCTTCGAAGCTAATTCTCGCCTTTGCTTGGCCAGGACCCGCCTCGGAGACCACAGAAACGGTGCCTCCCGACGATCCGGACGCCACGGGAGCGGCGTTGCTATGGCAGCCGGATGTATCGCGCCTGTACGTGTCACTGCTGCAGGAGACCAACAGCAAGCGCGACGAGGTCTCGGAGGCAGCGCTGGGAGCGATCATGAATTTGACCAACGGCACCTGGAAGGTGCGACCTCGAGCTTTGTTGCTGTTCGGTGCCGTTTTTGCCCAGAGCTTCGCGCCGTTGTTCACCCCAGCGCCGCAGCAAAAAGCGATAGGCGAAGCCAGGGGGCCACGACCCCCCGAATTTTTAGAATATCTCGTCATTTTTTGAGAAGCGGCGTCCCAAACAATATAGGTTGCTCGCCTGAAGTCAAACATTTTGGCTTCCCCCGTAAGTTTTTGGCTGGTTACGCCACTGCACAAGGCGGCCGCGGCGGCTTTTCATTTTACAACGCTGCTTCTCGCGCAGTCGCTCGCTTTCTATTGTTTGCATTGCTGCGTCATAATAGATGTTAGGCTTTTGTTGGTAAAACAAACATTCGGTTCTTGCTAAGACAAGGATTTGAGGGAACTTCATGTCGAGGAACATGACGTGCAAGTTGCGTAATTACGATTTGGAGAAAATTACGAAAGAGCGAAATATTTTGTTGTAACGTAACTAACGAAGGGAGCTGACGATAACTGTCTTACAATTTTTTCGCCGTGCAGTCGTCGACCAGTGCCTCCGATTTCAGTACACACAGTCGGAAGCAATCGGAAACTCTCGCTCGAGCGTGTCGGGAGCAATCGGAAACTTTCGCTCCAGGTTTTCGGAAGCAATCGGAAACTCTCGCTCGAGCCTGTCGCTGTTTAAATAAAGCTTACATAACTGCGTTCGGCTTGTGTTAAATATACACAAAACTTCGACATCATCCCCCTCACACGCGCGCACCTTATGGCTGTCGCAACGAATGACGAACCCACACGTAACAAACAGTTAACACTTGTCCTGTCGAGCAGCCAAGCGTTAATCGCTCACTGCTTCGCTCTTTCCTCCTGCAGTGGTGCGTGTATTCGCGAATCGTCGTGCGTAAGGAGAAAGGCCTCCCGGTCATAATCGATCGCCTGCGGACCGACAACGACCTGGTGGTCCGGGCCGGAACTACGGCCCTCACTAACCTCGCCATGGATGGAAAGAACAAGGAACTGATTGGTAGGGGGGACGTTTGTATCGTTATTATTGGATTGCTTGTTCTGTTTTCTCTTCTTTGGTGGTTCATTTTTGGTCAGCCGTCTGATAATAGAAAAAAGCGAAAAAAAGTTGAAAAAAGAACTCTTGCGTGAACTGGTATTGTCCTCCAGGCATACTGTGTAATCGCAGTCAAAAAAAACGCGCGTGGCCGGTAGTTTAAAAAGCAACATCGCCAAAATCGCACAAGTGTAAACAAAGTCATATGTTGTTTCATCCAATAGTGCCGCAAGGCTTACAAATGTTTAATCCAATTCCCAATGCCAGTGTCGTCTAAATCTTTTGGGTCTGACACACAGGCGTAGCCAGAGGGGCGAATGGGTCATGCCCCCAAATCTCGAGCATATCTTGTCGTTTTGTGCTTCAAAACGCGGTGTCCCAAGCCAAATGCTGCAGCTCGCTTAAATTTAAATTCTCTCCCCCCCCCCCAAAAAAAA
>JGI24021J15306_10006382_pt1 | contig 14180 bp, 8 predicted proteins | sample Ectturendosymbi1_FD_15306 | JGI IMG/M metagenome (IMG submission 15306) | reverse complement strand
TGGAATCAATATAGCTCTTTTATTTGTTACACTTAAATCCTTCAGCATACCCAGAGCCGGATTTATCTGATGCAATGCCCCTAGGCTAATCCAGTTGTAAGGCACCATCTGCCACTGTTCCTTGGGAAAATAGAAAAGCGCTCGGCCGAAAAATGACGATACTGACGCTCTAAAACAGAAGTTCCCAACCTGGGGTGCATGTACCCCAGGGGCAAATTTGCCTATCTGAAGGGTGCATTTGAGGTTAGCAATATAAGAGAAAAAATAGTTACATAATATTTATTTCGAAATATTTATACATATATCAAAATCATATGCTTGTTGCTAAATATATCTATGAAGAATAACCATGATAAGATATTTTGTCATGCGAGATTTTAGTGGTACATGTTCATTGTTCATCTGTCGAAATGCTTAAATGGTACATGCTCATGTGTCGAAATGCTTAAGGGGTACATGGGAAACATAAGTTTGGGAACCCCTGCTCTGAAAGTACAGTAAATAAAAAATTTTTAGATCCTTACTGCCAGTGCCCCGCGATGACTGCCCTTGTTCTTACTTTCAGCGCAAAAGCGTTCGATGACACGGAATTGTGCATTACATGCTTGGTTGGCGGGAACACTGTTGTACTTTCGACAGGGGAGACAAACGAAAACGTCACGGTTAAATTTTTGAAAAGACACATGGCCTACGTCAGCTTTACATCTATTTTTTTCGCCCTGCTCAACAGCAGCACCCAAAATATGCAATTTCCTAAAAAACCAAACACACTACACATAATAGCCTATGTAGCGGCCGTAAGGACAAGGGCTGTAAAAATCTGGCAAACACGAGCAAAACACGTCAAGTAAAACATCCTAAATGGCTGTAACTACCAGGATCACGATGCGATTGTTTGTTACTTTTCCAGACTGCAAAGAATCGAACGCAACGAAACCGTCGCGCGAAACGGTGTGAGATTTAAACTTACCTAATGCTGTCGTTATTGAAATACGTGTTAAGAAATAAGACGCTACAATCATCGAATCAAGTCAGGCTGAACAGGGCACAGTAAACAATTAAAAGGGGTTAGCCCTGGCCTTCATAGCAAAATTATCCAGGATTTCAATAAAATTTGTTTGCCTAAGTTTGTCATTTTTATTGCACGGAATTCTTAGTGTTGCACAACTTGTTCTAGAACCGTGTGATCCTTTAATTCAGTTTTAATTCTTTTGAATCTTTAGAAAGACCTTTCTGCTGAGCAGGTTGTGACTATCAAACTAAGAAATAAGACTCAGCGTGGTTGGATAGACCGACCAAGAACCACTAAGCTAAGGCATCAGACGTCATACCCAAACGCTGCTCTGTCCGTTTCTTGCTGTTTGTTTACTCTTTGTCTCCTTGGGTAGAGTTATGTGGTTGCCATTTGGCAAAGTGATTTTTGCTTATTACTTAAGCTCAGTTGTTTTTAAGCTGTTTTTGGGTGTCAAAACCACACCCTAAAATTTTGCAATGACACCCTAAATTCTGAAAACCAAGATATGCTTTTACCTTGTATTGAAGTAAAGTGATTTGAGGAAAGCATGTTTTCTTGCACGTGGCTATTGCAACAGACGGCTGCAATGTTATTGGCCGACACAATTTTCTGGCGGAGAAATTGGAAGCGAAAATTGCAAGTTTGGTATCTGTACGTTTTCATGCGCACCACCTCACTTCGGCCTCTTACTATACTCCCACATATTTATACAGTATGATGTACGAAACTGCGAAAGCACTTTAATGCAATTATAGAAGTGTTTTAGTGTTTCACCGTTGCGATTGGCTTGCCTGGCGATGCATTAGACTGCGATGAAAACAGGATGCCCGCAGTTGCTACGCGCATGCAAAAAAGGTGATTGTCGAGTGAGGTAACAGCGAGAGCTAGGAGTGAGATTTTGGGTATCTGGGCCACCCTGAAGCAGCTGTCAAAAAATGAAAATGGTGCAATGTTCGTTGTTTTACTGCGACTTATGAACACATAAAATTTCAACATGGTGTTTTCCTTTCGTCAGCATTGGCACCTCACCTGACAGAACTGAGCAAAGTTTTTCAGGCGGGTTGTCTTAACTTTGCAGAGATGAAAGCTTCTGTAGAACTGTGCATCAACAAGCTCTCTGATGCCGCTGCTAAATCTGAGGTTAAAGCAAACTGCGAAATGTTTGATAGTGAATTAGGGGAATTTAAAACGCCGGATGGTTTGGCTGATTCGTGTTTATTTATTTTATTTTATTTATTTGTTTATGAGCAGACACGAAGTCCATAGTATGAACATACACACTCTGCAAAAGGCAGGTCGATGAAAACAGACAAGACAGAACGTAGTACAAGGCATTGAAGCCGGCGGAAGCACAGGGTTACAGACGCTTTTTGCAACTGCATTGAAGACAGAACCATAGGGTTACAGACGCTTTTTGCAACTGCATTGAAGACAGAACCATAGGGTTACAGACACATTCTTAACACTATTGTTAGCTAACACGTAACACTTCTTACAACACTACTGCGGAGTAGGGCGCCACTTCCTAAATTGGCGCCCTACTCCGCAGTAGTGCCTTTGCGAAACGCCATGACACTTGGTGCCCTTGAGAAACGCCATGACACACACTTGACGTGTGTGTCAAGTGTCATGGCGTTTCGCAAGAGCACTGAAAGATTGGCAAATTGATCACCTTCATACACAAAAAAGGAGACTGGAGTGAATAAACCAACTACCGCGGCTACCATTTGCTTAGTCTCCCAGGAAGAGCGTATGACAAGATGCCGCGTGAATAATTAAACCAAAGCTGGATGATACCCAATGCGGTTTTCGTCGCGGCCGTAGCACTACAGACCAGATCACCACTCTCCAGCAAATTTTCGAGAAATCCTGGGAGCATGCCAAAGACTTATACACATGTTTCGTCGACCTCGGGAAAAGTAAGGTCGGGTTCCTCATAAAAAGCTTTGAGGAGTTGTGGGAGTACGGTGTTGACGGGTGCCTCTTGCTGGCAGTCGAGTAACTGTATTCCTGCTCAGAAAATTGTGTCCGTGTCGATGGAGTTAAATCATAACCGTTCAGTGTTGGTGTTGGACTCCGACAGTGGTGTGTGCTGTCACCACTCCTCTTCATTGTCTATATCGGGGTTCTCCACACTACGACCGAGGGCCAAAGCCGACCTGCAAAGCCATTTCATCCGGCTGCAAAACACATTTTGCCAATAATGGAAAAATAATATATTCATGAAAAATGTGTTGATTTGGTCGAATGTAACATATCCCGAAAAAATCACATTATGCAAGATGCCCAACCCTCGAACCGTTGTGCAACTTTAGCTTATGTGGTCTTCTCCCAAAATGTTTGGAGAGTCCTGGTATATATGAATTGAATGATAGACAGTAACATACGCGTCGACGAGGATGTCATTGTTGGGAATTGCAGGATGAACCATTTGCTTTTTGTGGACGAATTGATACCAGGCCCGTAACCAGCTTGGGACACCAAGAGGGGCGAAGAGTTTTCTGAAAAGGGCCCAAATTCTTTGAACTATGTCCAATAGCTTCAAACAATGTCCAACACATTTTTCCAAGGGGGCGAAAAATTTTCTAGGGGCTTCGCCCCTCTGGTTACGGGCCTGATTGGTACTGCATGCGTGGATCGTCTCTACAGAGTCTTCAGCCCGCATTCGATCGGTTTTCTGCTGCGTACGACCAAGCAGTAACGAAAATCAGCAGTAAAAAGATTGAGGTATAGTGTCTCTCAAGACGCCCAAGGCAGTGTTTTCTGCAAGTGAGCAGCAATACACTGCAGCAGGTGGAGACATTCAAGTACCTTGGGGTGGTATTCACTAGTGACGGAAGTCGGAACAAAGAGATTAATACACGGACTGGTGAAGCAAACGCAGTTCTTCGTGCGTCTTATCGCTCTGTGGTGACAAAACGGGAGCTTTTAAAGACCACAAAGCTTTCCGTTTTTAAGTCAGTCTTTGTTCCGATCCTCACCTGTGGTCATGAATCTTAGGTGACGACTAAAAGAATAGTCAAAATAGCAAGTGGCAGAGATGAGATATTTGCGAAGAGTTTTCAGTATCACACTTCGTGACAAAGAGCACAGGTCTGAAATCCGTAAAGCCCAGGATGTCAAGCCACTTCTTTGAATTGAGAGATCCCAGACATGCTAGTCCGGCCATGTATCCAGAATGCCCCAGGAAATAATGGCCAACTAAGTCCTTCGGGCTACAGTCTACACCCACGGAAAGCGGTCCAGAGTTCATCCAAGAACCAGGTGGCGTGACTACATCTCCGACCTTGCTTGGTACCGTCTAGGTGTGGAGCCAGCAGAATTATCTGAAATTTCTCTTGATCTTGAGGTATTTCGGGTCATCCTAGGGCAGCTGCCCCCGCGACTCTCACCAAATGTAAAGCTGGCATGAAAATGAGTGCATGAGTATGCAAGTCTAAATTGAAACTTTCTATTTATGAAATTGTCATTAGTTTGTTTGCCAAAAGCGAATGTTGTATTCAAATAATTAAGTATATTTGGACGGAAACTTGCGTTTTTGTGAAAATCAGTTAAAAGTATCAGACATAGAAGGGAGAATGGTGTTGACACCCTAAAGCTCCGCCACGACACCCTTTTAAAAACCTTAAAAAAACACTGCTAAAGCTCATCAAAATTCGTTTGATTTACTTAGTATGGGAGCAGTACAAACTTGCGCAAGTAATGTACTCAATGGCAATCTGATTTCTGAATGACTGAATAGAAACGCTAACAAATAGAAACGCTAACAAAGCTACTGTATTGCTCAAGATCAGAAAAAGCGACTGTGTTCTTGTTGCAGGATAATGCTAGCCTTACGCATATCTCTTATCTGCAGTATAACCTTTAAGCTTTGATCAGGTGCGTGTCGAACCTTTCGCCTAATTCACACGTAATAATCGATTCACCAAACGCAGGATGCAGTCAAAATGCTTTGAGTATGTCGACACTACAGTCGGCATGCGGCTTGACCAACGGTCTTATTGAGATTCATGAAAACTCGTTGGAAGACCCTGGCGTTATCGACACAAAATCTGATTAAATGAATAAAAATTGAAAACATAAATTGTTGACGAATGTTTATTTATCGAACTGATCATACATACACAGCAAAGGCAATTGACACATTTTGCTGGAGGGCCCCTTGGATCATGAGGCCCTAGGTCTAAGCCTACATAGCCTATTGGTAAATCCGGCCCTGAGTGTACACAAACTACGTGTGACTACTAAAAAACTAATTTTACAGTACTCTGTGTTTCGTACAATTTTACTGTCCGTCATGAAATAAAAACAAGACGCGCTCCTGGCTTACCATAAACGAAAAGTTTGTTTGCATAAAGCATTCAAGACCCTTACGTAGGCAATTACGGCGACTAAAACAGTGGATTTTTGGGCTTTTTTACTTAAAAAAGAACGCAATGTCACAAACTACAGTCATTCAACAAGCTATTGGTTACTGCCTATCTGCAACTGCGCACAGCATTTCTGCAGCTTCGTGGTTGTTCGGGGGGCCAAACATGAAATGGGGGGCACAGAGTTTAAATGTGTGGGCCAGGCACCACCGGCCCCCCGCTGGCGACGGCCATGGCGTGGGGCAATGGCGTATCTAGGGTAAGGCAGGCATGGCAGTTGCCATGGGCGCCACTTTGGTAGGGGCGCAAAAATTGCTTGACAAAATAACATTTTTTTACAGTTTCTTGAAACTCTATTTTCCGCCCCACACACCATAAACTGCAAAACTGCATCAACACGGCGCTCCCGTATCTAATGTCGGGCGTGTCGCGCCAGAACCACCAAGGATTATGACAAAACTGTGGTATTGTGACATAGCACGACGGTCAGATATTGTGAAAGAACAAGCACGCTCTTTTGCCGTATCTACAAGACGTCGTCCTTTTTACTCTAAGAAATGCTAAGTCAGTCCGTTCTGCTCCATTTCAGGCAAGACGATGTTAGTTAGAATCTGGTTGAGACGAGTTTAAGTCAGTGGCTGTGAGAATTTTGACTTTTGAACAAATAACTGCTGTTGAGGTCCTGCAGATTAACAAATTATTAAACTGCTACGGCCAACTCCGACTTTACGAAACTACTTCGACGGCCACTAGTGTAAACTAAGGTAGAGAGCATTTTTAGTCCTCAAAAAGTCAGCAGTCAGTATCGTTACCGTGCCACTTGAGCAAAAAATGTTAACTCTTCAAAGAAGAAAAATTTTTAGTTATGTTTAGAGGTAGCTTATTCTGTCCAAATGTGTCTTTCTGTTAGATGCCAAAGGCCTTTGTTACGGTCACGACTGTGCATGACAATTACGTTGTGTACAGTTCAGATGTAGATGGCCAGCAATTATACGAGAAGATTCTAGCTTGCAAAATGTTAGTTTCAAGTCGTGCAACTTAAAAGTATCGCGTCCGGAAGTCCTGACATTCTTCGAATTGCATTGCAAATAATAATCTGACGATGCTATCTATTGCAAGCAACGAGCGGTCTTTCAGTGAACTGAAACTGGTCCTTTGATACCTCCTGACCGCAATGACTAACAAGAAGTCAGGGTAGGTTGTGGCCTAACTTTGAATATAGAAATGGACGAAACAGAGAAAGCTGACATTGATGTTATTTAAAACAAGAAAAGACTGGCTGTATTGATGTTTCGATGGAATTGTTTTTTTCGAACACAAGTGATGTATGACTTGCATTAAAAACTCTATTGTACAATTCAGATTAAATGTGTTTTGCAAGTGTTTCTTTTCAAAAGAAACTGTCGTTACAGTTGCAATATGTTGTTTGATTTTTTTGTAGGATGAACAATTTTGTCAGGCAACATTATATAGGCCTAAAAATTATGATAACGTTATTATTTGAACACAGCCTACGGAAATAAATCCTTTCTCAGCAAAGAGCCAGACACTAAGATCTTATCAGAGTATGTATATCGCCTACGAAGTAGGGATCATCAGCTCTATTCAATTATTTGAATGTTTCATATTCTTCATAATAAAAATAAATGAGTATAGAAGCATATTGTGGTCCTTATGGATAATTTATATTTCATTTGCTGAAAAGTTTAAAGCAAAATAACCTCATACTTTCCTCTTTGAAACATTAATTTTCTTCATGGTTTACCTTTCGTAAAAATTTTCCCTATATTTAATATTGAAATTATTAGAAAGGGCGCACATTTAAACTTTGCCACCATTTGTGTGTGATTTTCCTTTTGCTTTTCTTTATAAAAATAATTCGCAATTTATTTATCAACAAATTTACTTACTGCATTTTTTAGGAGGTAGATAATTTGGACTTTTTCATTGTATCAGTAGCTCGCTTGCTGAAAAGTGCAAACACCTCTTCTCCAGAGCTATCCTTTTTGGATTATTTCTGTGGGGTTATCTAAAAGACGGTTTCTATGCTGACAATCGCTAAATTAGTGATGCGCTCAAGACTAACATTCGAACGGAGATCAGGAAAATTTCCAACAAGGTGCTGGAAAGTGTCATTACAAACTTCAACCCTCAATGTACGAGTAACCACAGTGATTCAGAGCCAAGGCGCTCGGATCGAGCACATTTCCAACTATTGAGCTGTGCTCGCCAAATGGTGGTGGACGAGGAAAACTATATCCAAAAAACTTATGTGTCTGCAAGACAAGCCTATTAAAAAAATGAGAAATTTTCTTTTCAGCACAAGATGCTACTTCTATTAAAAGTGGATAGATATTTTTGGACAGCCTTGCAGGCCCGTAGCCAGGTTTTGAGGTTTGGAGGGGCAAAATACATTTTATGGGGGCACGATTTTTGTTTTTATTATATTTTTAAAACATATTTTTCTGGGAACAAAAGTATTTGGGAGGGCAGAAAAGAAATTTGGGGGGCACTGCCCTCGAATGCCCCCCGTGACTACGGGCCTGCCGCCTTGTGAATCATCTACTATTTGTTGTACAAGGTTTGCATATTAATCACTCCCCTTTTACAGCTCCGAAACTTAGCCCACATACATGTGGCAAAGAAAGAGAAATTTGAACAGTTTTTTCATGGGATGCCTCTGCAGAATTGATGGAATCACGCAGAGAAACAAAAACCAAGAATGGGGTCACTTTCCAAGTTCCAACGTGCTGGTTGTAACTTCCTGTTTAGCTAAATCAAAACAAGGCACTTATGCACTGCTGTGGTTACGACCAACGTTATTCCGTTTTTAAACCAGTTCAGGAACTATATGTCGCAACGTTACTGACTTCGCGTTTCAAGCATGTTTAGTTATTGATTATGAATGCATTTTTAATGTAAATTAAGTGAAGTACGATACGTAATTACACGCATGGCGTTTGCCACGTCTTCAAATTTTTCATTCACTCACTCAAACAAGGTACCACTTGCGAACCCGACAATTCGCTGTCCAGGATTTCTGGAATTTGCTTCAAAATTTCTTGGAAGATGCTAAAACTGTTATTTGGAAGCCAAGTTCATAAAAAATTGCAGCAAGCTACAATAAAGAGATATAGTGCTTTTTAACTTATTGATGTTACTTTTGGAATGATATTATGAAAAAGTAATGCGCCACCTCATCAGAGGAAGAGTAGGCCCACACTGTGGGCACGCTCAAGCTAAGGGTCAATTTATGATGTTAAACGTGAGGTTAGGTTTGCAGTAAGAGCAATGACCTTACCAAAAGTCCTGGCCAACAAAAATTAACTGATTCAAAGTAAAAATGCTGGCCACGCTCGTGCGGATCCCAGAAAATCTAAAAACATTGCAAACAATATGAAATCACCCATTTATTCAAGACATCTAATGCTCTGATCTATCAAATTGCATGCGTTTGTGCAAAGACGCCCAGCTTGATCNGTTTTTTATTCTTTCGCAGCAATTGTCTGATGATTGTTACAAATCTACCTTTTCACCCACTACGTAACACTTCGATATGACANTGATCNAATGCAGCAGTTGCTGGTGCGTTATTCTCATGTTTGTTCCTCTTCAGTCATACGTGCACGGGTCAGCTAACAACTACACCTTTGTCGCTTAGCGGTACATTACACTGTACACTACACCGCATTTTCATATCCTTCGACTCATCTCTGTGACATTGACCATGAATCTGGGTTGAACAAACAAACAAACAAAATTTAGTAATAACGTTTCTCTCATATCTTGAAGAATCTTTTTCGTCGTGTCTGAAAAGCAATATACTTCCTGATCCTAACCGTAATACGTAATTTTAAACTGTCATGCCAACACTGAGATGGGTTACGGTTCAGTCATAGTACAACTTAAAGAATTCATCTCATCCCTTGGCCTCATCACAAAGCTTTCATTGAACCTTTCTTGGGTTTGGTCCCATCCAATCCCACCCAATATCCTGCAGAAAGTTCCTGTTGGTTTCTGTTATCGCATCGCAAATTCCTGTACGGTATAACTCGCATATATCGGCAACTCGCCTATAATGTTATCATTTCTTCGGTCCCGGAAGAAATTCTACGTTTCATGTGTTTTTGAGTTTGTCTATGTCTGCAATTTGCATGTATCAGTAATTTGCCTACAGCGGCGCCTCTTTTCATTTTTGAATGATTCATTTGCCGCAGACTCATGGTCCACATCACAAGGATAATTGAGTGAAAAATAAAAAATACAGAAATAAATAAAGCAACACCACAGAAACATCTTGAAGATAAAAAACACTTTTGTCCTCGAGAATGTTTTGTCGGCTTATAACGGTACTTGCGGCTACCAACAGCGAACACACTCACAAACTAAAAATCTTTCCTAGGATGTTAATCTTTACTGTCAAGTAACAACCTCAATTTTGAAATATATTGCACAGTCAAACTCAGCAAGCCAAACACTTGTACCATTATTTATGTTTATCATTTTCCGTTGACTTGATGGTGCATGGTATGAGTTGACAAAAATGATGACATAATGCCAGGTTTTCTTAAGAAAAATGTTAGGAACCCGGTATGGATCTGTAGGGACCCGATTTCTCTGATTCTAGGGACCCGATTTGAAATTCTAGGGACCCGAATCGGGTCCCTAAAACGCCTTGAAAAAAACCCTGCATAATGCATACATCAGCATTGAACAAACCCTTGGTTTTTGAATGTTAAGCGGCTATTTATTTAGTCTGTATCGGCTATCTGCGTATATTGCAACTTTTTCTACTTCCGTGTGATGTACCGATCAAAGCAAATTATACTGTACTCAAATTTTCAGGATTTAATTATACTGAAAATTTACTTGTTTAGCGTGTTCAAACCCATTCGAATTGTTGTCAGTTGTCACCTGTCCACCACCACCGCCTACGATAACCAATGGAAGAGCGGGTTACATTTCTTCATCGTACCAATACGGCGCAACCGTTACGTATCAGTGCAACAATGGCTTTCGATTCGTGGCAGGCAGCCGTGCATGGGTGGCATGCAATGAGAACGGGAACTGGGGAGAGGTCCCATCATGTGAAGGTTGGTAGATGAGTTTGCATTAACCGTAAATAATGACAAAAATAATGCAGGCACTGTTGTACTTCAAAACATTGCATGGCTTGTTCACGTTTCGTACACACTGTCAGCATATTAAACTGGCAAAGCTGGTCAAGATATTAGAGTTCTGCGCGGGGCCGGTTAACCCGGGCGGGTTGGGGCAAGGCCTTCTAGAGAGAACTGAAGGCTCTCTAGAAGGCCTTGTTTGGGGCACCCGCATTTGCGGGATTGGTGCGGGAATCCGCAGAGTTATGCGTACGGGTGCGGGGTTGGTGTGGGAAAAGGAATTCTTTTTGCAGGTAACTGAATATTAACGCAATGCATTGTGAAAGTGACATGAGAAAGATATTTATTGTTAAAGAGAGCGAGACCCCAGATTGGAGTTTCCACACCTCAGTGATCCTGCAAGAAATACATTCTGGGTGATAGCACATAGCGCTTGCAGTGAACGAGTGTTAAGTATGGATCATTATGTCGTGAATAACAGAAGAGTAAATTTGAAGAGGTCGTCAGTAAGCAGGATACTCTTTTTCAACAGTAAAGCTGAGAAAGAAGCGCTGAAGGTTTACTAAAAGGTTTCGCATTTTTACTTTACAGCGGTTTTCAAGAGCTTCTGTGTTTTTGAAATGAAATGAACCGTCTAGTGGCTTGCGACTAGCAATGAGACACAACGCACGAGATTTGAATGGTTTTTAGACATACAGTGACAGGTTCCGATTTGGGGCGGAAATACTGCGGTTTTGGGGATCGCGGGTTGCTAGTGTTTGCGGGGATGGGTGGGTCGAGTTAGATGTGTGCGGGTGGTGTGGGGCTGGAGTGAGAAAGATTTCTCGAATTCCTACAGGTGCGGCCAGGGGATGGTTAAACGTTTGCGTGTGTGGGGTGGGAGCGGACAAAAATCTCAACCCGTGCAGGACCCCACAAGATATACTGTGCTTGCTCTTAGAAAAGGTCTGAAATGCAACCAGATTTGGAGTACCTCTGTGTTGCAATCCAACGACATTGTCAGATTTTCGCTGCATTTGCAGTGTAATCTAATTGTTGCCATTCAGATGTTTCAATTGGGATAGGAAGCTGCTTGGAATTTTTAGAAAAAATAAACAAGTTTCCCACCACTAAACGCAAGTTGACCTGCTCAGGTTCATGTGCAAAAACACAATACGTCTGGTGCAAATGACAGAGAATAGCACATCAACACCATACGTGTTTCAGTCCACTCGAACGGAATAACTCAGAATCATTCAAGGACACAATGTTTAAAAAAGCGTAACGAAGAGTTGTTACAAGGGAGTCCCAAGTGGAAACTTGACTCGGAGCAGAAATCCCTGGTGTCGCATTCGTTTGTGAATAAGAATAGGATGCTCTTTATGTGTGTCAAGTGCATCGCTCTACTAATACGAGATCTGAGAATAATGTATGACTTGCGAAAGCTCAAAACCTGTAGTGCAATCTGCACGTAAAGCAAAAGCGTTACTCGTCAAGGTTCGATTCACCTGGCGGAATGTTTTTGTTTTTGAAAGTAGCAACCTGGTGTTGCGATTGGAAATCCCGAGCGGCATGTGCGTGAAGCTTCGCACTGTGGCAGCAAGCAACAACAGAGATCACCCGACGAGATCACTGTCGTCGTCACCGTTAGCACGCACAATCAACTGTTCACCAGGTTCACAAGCATTATTAGAGGTCACAGACCAAGATCGCTCCATCGGGATCACTCTACTATTGCTTGTTCGCGCCACACATGTATGGTGTTTTTCTTCACGCACATCCCGTTCGTGGTGAATCACACACTTAACACAACGCCATCGGAGAGGTTGCAACACAGGCATTGCCATGATGTGTAGTCATTGCAGTGTAACTGCACGGATAAAATGGTTTTTGAAGGTTTTAAAGGAAGTTTACTCACTACATTTTAAGTTAAAGCCCCAGCGCAATGTTGCAAATCGAGCATATGCATGGGTAAATAACAAAACATTTGTCTGTGACTATCAGAGATACACCAACGTGCAAGCCTTTTTTCCAACTTTTACATGCACACGAAAAATCTAAAAGAATCTGGGTGCCCGTTTTCTGGAATTTCTCCGTTAGCAAATCTGATCTACAATACTTTATCTTGTACCTTCAAGTACAACACGCCGTGTCGCAATTACCGATGCGTAAGAGATACAAAACGAGCATTGTTTAGGCAGTAACGATAGTTATCAAAAATCGTGTAGTGTAGAAGGTAATTTTTGTAGTCTAAGGCAGGGGTCGGCAACCTTTTTCGCACTGCGAACCGGTTTCAGACTGGCATTATTTTGCGGCCTGGCCCTCAATAAAATATTGGATGTTTGGCCCATGCAAATTTATTACAACTCGCAAGTCATCATGGCGCTGATTCAGTGGGAGGATCATGCAATTGCTTTGCCGCAATAAGATGCTTCGACCTGTAGGGATTATGGTAGTCAATGGCTCCCACAGTGTGTTCTTTATGAGAATCGTTCCAGTCAGTTTTGGACCAATTTGGCTTTGGTTTCGCATGACCCGGTAACAATTTCTTCTCGGACCGGTACCGGGCCACGGCCCGGTGTTTGCCGACCTCTGATCTAAGGAACAGGTAATTTAATTCCTAACCGTGATAGCCCATTTGAAATTGCACTGAAGGAACATACGGCGAGTTGCGGTTCAGCCATCATAAGACTGTGAAAAGTCATCACCTCCCCGCACCTCCTCTCAGCTTTCATTGAACCTTTCGCGGGTGTTGTTTCGATCCACTCCCACCCACCATACTACAGCAACTTTCTCTTGGTTTCTGTTCCCGCCTCCCAAAACCAGAGCTTGGAATTGGAGGATTTAATAACACGGCAATTTTCTTCAGCTGTTTAACGTGTTTATACTCATTTGAACTGTTCTCAGTTGTCACCTGTCCACCACCACCGGCGATACCCAACGGAAGAGTGCGTAATCTTAGTAATAGGGGTCTAAGACTAAGTCCAATAAAGACTAAGTCCAATCGCCACAAAAAGTTGCTTGCGATATGTAAACTTTGTTCAAAGTCACCACGACCCTGAAAGTCATACAGATACGAATGCCGAACCGGCTGAGCACCGTCATTTGATGTTTGGCAATTTGGACAAAGGAAGAGGCAAGAAATAGTATATTTTGCAAACCGTTAAAACTGCCATTTCCCTGTAGATTGTTCTCGCTTTTCACCTTTGCCCCTCGCCTCCCCTTTCATGTCGCACGAGCCACAACATATCAGGCGGTTCGCTATACAGCAGAAATAATGCAAGTAGACGATACAACGTGGCAATTGAAGCACAAAAGCAGAAAGAATGTCATCCTATCCTATGAACCTCTCCGGTTAGAATAAACTTCGTCAAATAATGGTTTTGACTCATTTCTGGAATCAATATAGCTCTTTTATTTGTTACACTTAAATCCTTCAGCATACCCAGAGCCGGATTTATCTGATGCAATGCCCCTAGGCTAATCCAGTTGTAAGGTACCATCTGCCACTGTTCCTTGGGAAAATAGAAAAGAGCTCGGCCGAAAAATGAGGATACTGACGCTCTAAAACAGAAGTTCCCAACCTGGGGTGCATGTACCCCAGGGGCACATTTGCCTATCTGAAGGGTGCATTTGAGGTTAGCAATATAAGAGAAAAAATAGTTACATAATATTTATTTCGAAATATTTATACATATA
>JGI24021J15306_10006380_pt1 | contig 14184 bp, 7 predicted proteins | sample Ectturendosymbi1_FD_15306 | JGI IMG/M metagenome (IMG submission 15306) | reverse complement strand
CACTTTTGACTCCCTCTCGAGAAATCTTTTCGGCTACCTCCGGAAAAATCCGCTATTGGCCCCTGCCCTGGAAAAAACTTCCGACGCCCATGCACACAACACATGCACACAACACATGCACGCAACACATGCACGCAACACATGCACGCAACACATGCACACAACACAGTCAAGCTTTTCGGTACCTGTGAAGTCATTCGCATACGGGCGAAAAAAGGCACCTCGTAGCTGCCTGTATTCAGCAGGTAGCTGAGGAGATCCCGGTTCGAACAAAACTTGAGTATCAACTGAGGTGGTCGGGCATCGACCTGCGCATAAAAATCGGTTGTAAGTATATCCGATAATTTGCACTAATTATAATTAGTGTACTGCAATGCTTATCACTTATGTTGTTGTTGTTTTTAATGAGGTTGTGTTTAGCACAGTGACACAGCGACGCACGACAATCATATTGATGAAGCTGGTTAACAACAACTAAAAGCTCTAGTTCAAGGTTTTCTGCAGGCTGTGGAGGAATCAGCCGACTGGGCTCAGCTTTCATCTTTTAGCGACGATTCAAACTTGCGCGTATCAGTATTCAAGTAACTACTCTCCACATGTAAGGCAAGCAAGGAATCTATCTGCAAATTTTTAATAGGGAATCGATTTCACGTAACACTACGCATCGTCAGTCCTTGAATCTTATTCAAATAGAGTCTATTTGAAAAGATTCCTTGCTTGTCTCACATGTGGAGAGTAGTTACTTGAAGCAGGTTAAATGCATTTAAATGTGGTTATCAATGACGCATCTTAATATCTAAACACGTCAGCTTAATGTCGAAAGCTTTTCAAATGCCATAAAATACAAACAAAATTTGTTTATGTGAACCCGCGGTTCAGGAAAAGTAAAACTCTCTGGTTTCACGGTTAGAGAGAAGCAATATAAAAAAATTACGGCTTTATGTTGTTTTGACATCACAGCCATTGTGTCGCTCAATTGGCGAAGTAATTGTTGTTGACACCCTGGCTCTTCTTGTCGTGCATTTTACTGTAAGTTGCGCAGCCTTTAGTGTGCTAGTTTTGCTACTCTCTTCATTCGAAATCTAACAACCGAGCTCGGGCATGTGCATAAACATACATTTTATGCAAACAAATGGATTTGCGCGTGTGCATGGGCGCGTGCTTACGCGCGGGTGTGTATGGTATATGGAAGCTGGGAGCGCGCATGGATCAGTCTATTTCAAATGAAAGTTTTATAAATCAGTGGTCTTTCTTACTTTTCAAAACAATCGGCTCCGATGCGCGGAACTGTAGGAGTTGCGATTTTTACACGGTGCGGTAGCAGTAATTATTATCTCTATGGTGGCACAGAACGATACTTCGTCGAGGCTTTTAAAGATGATCTTGAATTTTTTACGCATAGCTTGCTTTTGCTACAATAACAGATTCTAGCTGGATTAATCTATAGACAATTTTTCAGATTTATTTTCGTGGTAAGTAAAATTAATATTTCCATCCTGCTCCTGATGGACTGACAGGAACATGTCCATCGTTGAAACCTCTCCGCTCATTTCTGTTCAACGCTAATAAATTCAAGCACCACAAATCATCCTTCGAAATACTCGGTTTCACACACACAAGCCAGAACTATGGGCAAACATCACCGAAAAATTCTAAAAGTTGTTGATAAACTCCAAGCTACGGCACTTTTCATATTGTTCTTTCGTTAACACCAATTAATGTAACTCATGGAGTGATCTTTAATATGCCCGAAAAGCTTTTTTTATTCTGATCTAAACATTATCGTTTTCTTTACATGTGCTTTAAACCTGTATTCCCGGTCGATGAAAAAGTCTTATCACTTACCACACCAAGAACAGGAATGATGTCCTTGTGCCGCAGTAAATGCAAAGCAGTGGCTTCCTCTTGGAAGTGAACACTGGAGACACGTTTTTCTTTGATCGCGACGTCAGCTCCGTAAAGTGTAGCTTGGTCAAACAAGAACAAAACCAAATATGATGAAAGTTTCAACACCCGTTTACGTGTCTCGGTTTACTTTCGTCACCAACATTAAGCATTTAACGTTCACTGGTGTTTTTGAAAACTTACTGCACCACATGGTATGAAAAGTGTTTATTTTTGACGACCCAGTCTACATACATTAGAAAAAAAAGTTTTGCTTATAGCTTTTTTCAAGAAATAACCGTTACAAGGAACGCCGCCACTTCTAAGTCAATATTCTCCAAAGACAACAATGTCAGGTTCTTTTTCATTTATTGACTCTAGATGGTATTTTTGGGAACATTTGTATAATGTTTTTTCTAAGACCACTTGCAATAACGTTTGGTATATTTACTTTTGTGCCGAAGTACAAAATAGAGAGTGACACTTTTTATTCCACTATGAAAGGGTTTAGCGATCCAAACATTCGATATCATTTTACCAACAAAGTATCTTCATCAAACTTTTGATAAAATTTCAGCTTACTGTTAAATTGCGGCAATTAAATTAACAAATTTATGTACTGTTATGTTGTGACAACTAAATTTGTCTATTGTAGTGTTACAGTACATAGAGGCTATTCAATAAAAAATCTATGGCTGAAGATACGTAAGAAGCTGAACATGAGTAGCACTGGAGAGCGCTTATTGTAAGAGAAGTTTTAGCGAATGAAATTTGTAATATTTTGTTCTTTCATCAGAATTTTCATCTACAATCGAGAAATTTTTTTCCGAGCAAACAAACGACAAAATTTACACCTTTCCACAACTTTCCGAGTTCTCCACTGGCTATAAGGGATGTTAGCATAACGTCATCCTTTCTAATACGATTCAGGTCTCCTGGAAGCACAACAGGGCGTGGACAAGGAATTCGCAACGCACAAACCAAGTTGGATCCCTGCCCTGGGAAAAAACATTAGTTAAAATGCAACGCTATGGGAAGAGAGAAATTTCTTAACAAAACAGGCCTATGTATGAATGATTGCGTAGGCGCATAGGTGTAGGAGCATGTAATTTATTGCGGGTGCAAAAGATATTTTGCCCGATTTTCCCAAATTTGCCCGAAAAGCTTTATGTGACAAACTTTCTCCCTACAAATTTTCTGCAGCAGTTGGTACATTCTATTTTCCTCTACGATCTTGACATAGACTTGAAAATACAAAACTCGGTATTTGAAATTTTGTTCTAAATAGCCTAACTGAAAAAAGTACGCTAGGATGTGCAAGAACATTGTCAGAAGCCAGATGGGTCAGTACTCTGAGCAACTGCCTTGCAGTTCTGGGGGTTTCATTCACATTCCAGCTGTTGCTGTCAGAAAAAAACTTTACACCTAGCTGAGGACATACAAGATGTGCAACCAGTGGCGTACGGTGGTCGTTTTGGTAGGGTGTTCACCAGGCTAGCAACCAGCCCAAAACTGTGAAGGTTCACCAGCCGTGGTGGTTGTTGCCTAAACCACAAGCCATTCGAACACTTGAAAAGATTGGCAGTAGATCATAATCATCAAACCACGCACAGCACGTGCGCTAGAACGTCGACAGCATGGGACACAAACAAGAATCGATTAATTTCATTTCTCGTGACAAAATCTTTTCAACTGAACTCACTGGTAAGAAATAATTAGCATTTTTAACATAGAGTCATCAAAATAATTTATTGGCTTACGTGTAACACTGTCTTTGATGACACTGTCTCATCAAAGAATCAGACACTAAGATCTTACGGAGTATATATTTCGCCTAGGATCATGTAGGTATCATCAGCTCTGCGAAGTGCATGAAGTATAAATAGAATAAAAAGAAAACCCACAAACAGTAAAGTTACCAACTAAGAAAACCTAATTCAAAAATTGCCACCCCAGCTGCCCACTTTACATTGGAAAGGAAAAGGTCACAGTAGGAACAACCAAGCAAAGAAAACTACCAAGTGTACAGAGCCAAAGTAGGCTATTTCAACCTGAAGCAAAATCCATCTGTACAAGTCCACTACAAGGAATCCAGCCTGCTGCACAGCTTTCTTCTACTGTACAGCGGTAATGCTAGCAAAACAACGGATGACGTAAACAAGTTGTTCACCAGGCAAGGTGAACAACCTTGCTGCTGTAGTTTGGCTCCACAGGCTTTTTTCTTTTCTTTGTTTATTTTTTTAACTTCGGTTGCTCATGAACAACCTGCAGTCATGCTTGAGCAGACAAGCAAAAATCGTTCGGCCGTGTTAAGAGATATATCCGCTGCATCAGAAAACAATACAAATAAAGGCAGTTCTTCGCGTTAATCGCTAACGAATGCCCTAAAACCGATTTTTAATTTTTTTTCTTCAATTCCAGGTGTTCACGGAACACCTTGAACACCTGGAATATCCACCACTGGGTGCAACATACTGTATGGCAAAATGTGTTCATGCAAACACTGCACTTAAAATTAAAAACACAGATTTCCTGTACTTGCCTGGCATGGACTCTGCCAATATGAAGCAGTTTCCGTGCAGCAAACTCGATTCTCACAGTGTGCAATTAATAAAGCACGCAAATGAAATGCCTTTCTTTGCCCAAACTTTCAAGTGAGTCAGTTATTCATCAACTCTCACAACGTGAAACACGAAGTTACTAGAAATAATTTGTTGATTTTGTATATAGTTTTAATGTGTTTTAATGACGGGATGAACTTTTGTTTATACAATCAGTGACAAAGAAATTTAATTTCAATAGTATTGTCAAAAAATGTCGAAACTTCTTTGCTCAAATATTTTGAGACTTTACCCATATTTTCGACAAATCAAAAGTTTGGGGGTACTCATGCACCCCTGTACCCGCAGCTCCTACACCACTGCGTAGGCGTACAGAGTGCGGAGCAACTAAGTAGAAGACGTTATGTTATGTCGCAATCGTGGGCCGTTACGTATTAGCATAACGTAACATAGCCTGAGCTGCATTTGTAGCTTGAGCTGTATAAAACTCGAATTGGTCGAGGCACAGACAGTTATCTTAAAAGTCCTGAATCACAAATGTACTTTCTCGTTTAGGTATTCAAATTCTGGAACACAAAAAAGCTTGATACAAACAGATGAATAAGCTCTTCTGGTGATTATATTTTATTATCAGCTAACGTTTCGCCCACCCTCTCAAGTGGGCTTCTTCAGGGGCAAAGCTTGATGCGTTCATTTGATATTCAGCCTCCTGTGCTCACAGAAAAGTTTGTTCTAATTTTGGACAATCTCGGGTTTAGTAGCAGTTATGTGATAAGTTTTTTCGAAAATCTCCACCTATTTACTGCACCCTCCTAATTGCTGTCTAAGATTTTAGGATGCAAGTTTGGTTCTACGCATTAGAGGCGCAATTCCTTACTTCACTGTAAAGAGTTCAGCGTGCCGTTTTTGAAGCCAGTCTTGTGTTTTCTCTGAAACAGTAACAGCTTTGGCAAATAACTGAACAATTACTGAGAGAACGTAATAAATGAATGCTTAATATCACAAAGTTAAAGCTACATGAAAAGAAAACACTGGCAAAACCTTTGCACCTTGTTAGGTGGCAAGGAAACTAATTATTGTGACAAAGAACTTACGAGAATAAAAACTCAGCAAACTGCAAACCGAAATGAACTTGTCAGGAGAGAGTTCTAAATGGTAGGTTTCATTGGAACGATCGTACAATATCCTGTAATGTGCAACGGCGAATTTCCGTGTGTCGTCATAGTGCAGCACAGAGAGTCGATACCCATCTTCACCTGTGGCCACAGACATTGTTGTTCTCAAAGGACTCAGGCTACAGATATGCTGTAGTTATTAAAGCAATCCAAGCAAATTCCAATTCAAAAAAGCATTGTCTCAGACAAAATTTGGCTTGAAACAGGATAGATGCTTATAAATTTTTTGTTACGGCTACTCCTTATTTGTCAATCTCTGCCATCTGGCAAAACTCTCTGTTATCCAATAAATGCTCAAACCAGATTCGTGGTCGCAAGTATGACATTCGAAGCCATACTGCATTAGCATTTTGAGTCATGAACGAGGAAGCTTTCGAAAGGTGCTTCTGCGTGTCCCGTCTGTACTGAAGCACTTACTATTGCTGGCAAAAAGAAAGCAAGCAGAAAAGTGCAAACAAGCTATCATGACAAGCAAATGTACTTGTAGTCTCTGGCAGAAGCAAACTCGGAAGGTAGGAAAGGTTTTACTGCCAATAATGAGGTTACCCATACGTACTGATAAAGAACTAGCACGACTTACTGCATCCTGGACAGCAGCCAACTGACCGAAAACAGAACAGATTACACTAGAAAAGAGCTATTTTATCAAAAACCTTTGTGGTGGAGTTCTTGTCAACTTGGCACCTTAGTGAACTATACATTTTTTCACAGAACATGTTGTAAACAAAGTTTCGGGAGAGAAGGAATGGTGTCTTTTGTTGCTATCTTTCGCAAGAATTAAACAAAACAACCAGTTTGAAACGATATACCAACTAAACTGTCAGTGGAGGCGAAATTTCATAAAGTTTTCCTTTCACGTGACAAATCCAAAAATTTTTGATGATAAGTAACAGTAATATTTATCAGAATTTTGCGAGCCACTTGTGATGAAATTTGAAGAGCATCAATACTGTACCTTCACGGACCAAGTACACTCCATTTGATTTTCCCATGGTTTTTAAACAGTATTCTGCGTCCTCTCGAGAAATGTTTCCGTGGAACGATCTGATAAAAGCAGCTTAGATACGCTTTTTCGAACTGCCAAAAAGTAAAAAATTAACAAGTTGCCTAAAACTATCAAATTCGTTTCTTCAGTCTGACATGCAAAGTAGGGTGTTATACCGTAGCAGCAAACAACCACCCCTACAGTTGCGGTAAGCTCAACATAACTCGATTATTGCAGTACATTCACTCGCCACTGAAACGTGAAAAAACTTAGAAACAATCATAAAAACTCACGGGTGATCTTTAAGGAAACCAGATGCTTTCGTTAAACAGCGTGGTTGCGTATGCTTCATTGTCAGTTTTGCATTCAGTGCAATATTGGATTATTGCTTGTTGCAAAGCAAATCTTTACTTATATATTGTAGCAAATGTATACTTTAATTTTTTTTGGTTTTATCAATAAACCACAAAATGGTTCATCACATTTTCGTGAAACAAAGCAGTATGAAATGTCACTTTGCACCGCAAATGGTATCAGGTTTTTTAGTTTTCTAAAACTGCAAAACATACATACCGTCTTTGTGAAAAACTAATCGTGGCCTGGAAATCACAAATAAAAACTGCTTGTTGTTATAGAACGACACTAAAATCAACGCAGACACTAAAGTTTGTCTGATATCGGTTTTGCACTGCACTACAGACATTCGCCAATATTTTGATATCCCGACAATAAGATTTTGATCTTCCAGTGATTGTTTGGGCCATAGCTTGAAAAAAGTTTTTAAAGTACTGGATAGTATAGAAATTGTTCAAAACGTTATGTACAGAGGATTCGAAGGTATTATTACGTGTTTTGCGTATAATTACTAGAAGTGCTTCAACCAGATTTCACATGTGAAAGGGTTCGGTATGAAAACAACCTTATAATTGGGGCAACCAAAAGTCAAAATTTTTCTGCCTTTTTAAAAGTTTATGAAACGTCCACAAACCAAATTTCACGTTGATACCATGAGCCACTCCAAAGTTATTAGGTCAAAAAAAGTAAAAATTAATCATTAAGTCAAAAATTGTCGTTAGGTCAAAATTTTCTTGCAGCACAGTTTTTTTATCGTTATCGATATTTTATTAAAGTTACAACAAAAGATTTTGATATGTTTTTGCAAGCTTAGTTTCAATTTGTTGCCACTTCTGGGGTAAAAATGTTGTTTAGCTCACGACTGGACGATTGAATATTAAGTAGACTAGGCATGGCAATAAACATGGTCTTACAGTAACCTACTTGGTTTGGCAAATCCTCAATCCATTATGTATATATAGTGTTTTAACTTTATGATATTCGCAGATTTGACGCTACTGTAGTTATTAATGTACTTATCAACGTACCATGCCTAAGGTTAAACCATCAAATTCTTTAAAAGTTCGAAGTATACTGCATGAATATGTTTCTGAAATCACCTCGACACCTAAGGATGAATTAGTTTGCAAATTCTGTGACTGCTTAGTGAAAAGTGACAAAAGCTTTACGGTGGAAGCACATCGCCGCAGTGCAAAGCATCAGTGAGGTTCGTTTCATAAAATTGAAAGTATCCAGACATTTTTAAAGCATGCTGGGTTATACCAGATTTTGCAGATAAATTACTTTTTGTTTCATATCATCAGAACAGACTTATCGGTTTGTTTTCTAATACTGTATATGAATATGCTTTGCATTCTGCATTGTAATTGAAAACGCAGAAAATTGATAGGTCAAAATAAAGTCAAAATTTATAAATTATAAAGTCAAAATCTTAAGTTTATAGGTGAAAAAACTGGTTGCCCTTCTTATAATTTAGAGATGTCTGGGAGTCGTATGGAACCTACTGGGCTAACGGGATAAATGCAATGTCGCGAATTGCTTTTTCAAAGTGTTCAACAATTATTCGAACTTCCAGTCATACAATTCAATTAAAAAAGAATGTTCGAGGAAACATTTTTTGATTGAATTATTTGATTGCAATTTTATAACGTCTGTATATTTTAACTTTTTTGCCTCTCCTGCCTCTAGCAATCTTAACACATATAAGCAGCCTAACATTCCCTACAGAATTGCTATATGGACATAAGAAGCGGGGCAGTTTCAGCGCTCATTGCAGTTTCAACGAGCAAATGTCAACCAAATGGCTACCATATAGTTGGACACGATTTCAAATAGATATGACGTCCGACAGCTGTGTTGCTCAGATTTAAGTTCTTTCCAATAATATGAACTGTTTTCAATGACAGTTTGGGTTATACTGGAATCCGAAGAACATTAACTAATGATTGCTAGGCAGCAGCATTTTCTGATTTATTTGCACAAAGACGCCTTCATGTCAGGTTAATTCATAGGATATTTAGTAAATTTGATGTCCCATTCATTAGTTGTTGATATTACGCTAATGGACAAAACTGAGTAGTGAAACGTTTCTGACACGAGTTTCTACATTAATAGGTTTCTGCAGCTTATGTCAAAACAACTCATATTTGCAGGCAGTTATCAGCAAAAGGGCCACCCTGTGGTGGGTTTGCCACACTGCACGTGTAGCACGCAGGACCATAGAACTTTGTCAGTGCTCCAGTATGCAATGGTAATGTTTTTTTATTTTTACGTATCTATGTTTCTGAACGAACAAGCTGTCTTTCTGACACACAGCATCCTCTTTGTCGTATATTAGACATGTTCAAATTACGGTCTGCAACCATAATCGGACGTTACGCTCTTCAAGCCGTCCTGTTGAACCTGTCCAAATCATTTTAATACAACCAATTCAGTTTCTCTGCTTTATAATAGTTTACACCAGTGGTTCTTAATCTTTTCCCTTCCACGCCTCCCTCAATAAGTGTTCTTTGTTTCAAGCCCCTCTGCCTATAAATAAGTTGTAAAAACAAATGTGTTTAATGGCAAATTTATTGATCAAGCTTTCCATGTTGCAGAGGGCGAAAGGACTCGCGCCCCGCAGGAAATTTATTGGCGCCGCCCCCGGGAAGACGTGCACCCTGGTTAAGAACCACTGGCTTATATAAACAATCCATGCACCTCCTCCCTATACGGCCTGCTGTCAATTTTTACAGCTGTCCGTTTTTTAGAGCCAGGGCCCGCAATTTAGAATGTTCGCCCACCCCTGGCCGACTCTGTCGAGATTTTATGAATACGTTTATACGTTTATCAGTTGAAGGCTGTGGTAGTATGACTGCAGGTTGACTGGGCAATGCTGTGCGTTTGTGCTGCTGATTAAAAAATGCAAGAAAGTAGGAAATGCATGCTGAGTGTTTGGCATATACTTATTCGAAAAAAACTGGACCTGCCAACAAAATCTGACTGCAAGATTGTGTGTACCAACGCTGTGATTTTATTCTGAGAGAAAACGCAATAATTGAGAAATACCGAAACAAAGAACCTTCGATGACTTCTTTCATCATTTTCACCTCACAGCTTGCTTCTCGTTACTAAACTCTGAAAACATAAGCTTCAATTGACCTAGTTTACAGCTGGGGCTGCGTATTGCTTTTGGCCTACCACGATTGTCAACGCACTGCTGTTCACGTCACATTTAAATAACTTTATGACGGTGTTGATTTCTGCTGCTGAGATGTGTTGTTCGGCAGCGTCACTTGCATGCATATCCGTGTAGGAGATGTTGGACGGAACACCACGTTTTAAATCAACAGTAGTACTCCTTAATGTGGCCGCAAATGTCGTTTTGCGCAGTTCAGCAGCATCAACCATTAGGCAAAGGTTTGCCTGCTCACTCATGAGTGAGATTTGCATGAATGGAGAGGTGAAGTGTTAAACAGCTGGGAGTGTTGTGGGTATACAACTGTATAAAGTAGGAATATAAGACAGTATACCGCAAATGTTTGCAACTATGGAATAAGTAGATTCCACGGCTGCATACAAGATCTACTTAATTGTGCAAGACTTCCTTCTAGGTTAAACCTGGTGAATAATATGCGGAACTTCCTTTAGGCTTGGTGTGTTAAATGTAGGAAGCTTAGAGGAAGTATTATGTTGTACTCTATTTTAGTAGCCATTAGTTTAGGCCCTTGGGAGAAAGTGGCCCTGAGGTTTAGGAACCGTTATCCTACCTATGTATTCATTGCCCTATAGAAGTCAAGCCATCTTCTTCGGTACTCTTCGTGTTTCTTTTGCTGCTTTCGGAGTTTCGCTAAAGCGTCCTTTCGCTTGTGAAGCTGCTGCAAGTTTTGGTTCTTTCTGTTTTTATGCTAATATGCGCAACCAGGCATTTCGTTCTTAATAAGAAGTTTCGCAGAATATTTCCAACAGAGAGCGTATCTGCCGAGCATCAAGATATATGGATTGCCAGTCATCTTTTCGGTTTCGATGTGTTGACCATTGTTTCACCAACCACTTCAGAACAACAGAAGCAAAGCGCGTATTGGCTTCAGGCGCTGCTGAATTCAAGTATAGGGTTTAGCCAAGGACGGATTTAGGGATCGCCGGGCGCTAGGCCGTCTTAGTTTTTGGGGCCCCATGCAGGTGTGACCTATTTGGTCGCTGATCTTAAAAGCGTGAAAGTATGCCCCTTTTATGTGTATTGCTCTGTCAAAATTATATCTTTTGTGGTGCCGACATTGGTTATACGACTGCCTTAGATCTTCTTTAGCTTTTCAACATAAATTAAAGCCTTTCCTACTTTTTCCCAAGAACAAATGCCAATGCGATCTTTTCTTAGAATTTATAGCTCTTTCGTGTAGTTCAGAAGCTCTCTTCCGTAAATTTCTGTGATTTCTGGCGTTTTTCGTAAGTTGGTTTTTCGGGTATACTAATATAGATTTCCATGCGGGAGCGTGGTCTGATTAGCTGTACGTAAACTCCTTCGTTATTAGTAACCACATATTTTATGGACCAAACAAGCACAATCCATTCAGTGAACACAGGGTTCATTTATGCTGTTTTTAAATTGGTTTTTCCAAGCAAAGCAAAATATAGTTTTTAATCCTCTTGTCTATGCTATAGGCCAGTCGTTCCCAACCTTTTTAGGTTTGGGGCACCCTACAAAAGAGAAATATAATTTGCGGCACCCAGTAGCGGACCAATAGCAATTTGGTTTGACTTTTGGAGACACTTTGAAAATATCTTTTCAATCATATATATAAAAATGTAATAGCTCGTGGCACCCCTGGCCATTGTAAATGGTACCTTAGGGTGTGGCGGCACGCCTGTTGGGAACCACTGTTATAGACTGATGCTAAACAGCATGAAGACAAGCTTTGCACAGCAAATTATTTTCGCAACATCCTCAGCTAACCATATGAAGTAAGCCCAATGTAGACACGTTCTTTCAAGTAAAACTCACGATATATTGTTCTAGCTGATATTAACTAACATCTACTGTAGAGCTTCAACAAGCAAGCTCCTTTTATTGGCTATCTAGATGGAAACAAGCAAACGTAGATCCGCATCACACACCCTATAAATTTGCCTAGTACTAAGGCTATATTTCAGAAACAGTGTAATTGAGAAATCGTTTATTACTAGAGAAGAGAACATTGTGCTGCAGTGCCTTGGACTCTTGTTTTAGACGTTTATATTTTCGCTTGTTTTCAAGTAAATTGTGAAGTTAAGCCTCTGCGCAGTTCACAAGTTTTAAGTTAGTAATGAGTCGTCAAAGGAAGGAGTTGGTCAGGGCCCCAAAAGCGCGGGGCCATAGGCCATGGCCTATTTGGCCTATGAGTAAATCCATCACTGGATTGAGCAATGTCTAAAAACGCGCATTCTTCCAAATGTATGATTTTGAGGGCATTTGCAGAAACAATTCTAAATGTAGCAATTGCTTATGAAAAATCTGTGGCTTGCTATAGCACAGTGGAACATCAGGCGATCAAGTTGGACGATCCACCGTTACTAAACGCAGTTGTCTCTATCACACACTGATCTTGGTAGCAGGCAGTACTTATTTGCACGTGCAAACTATTTTAGCATAAGATACAAATAATTTCGGTAACTTGTTCACTAAGTTCTATTCAAAAAGGTTTATGAAAGCTTTAATTCAGGCCTTTAAAGCATATATCCGGCTGCAAAATAATCATTTGTTAGAGTGCTTGCTCATGCACGACTGCACTTTGAAGAAATGTTGACTTGAATGTAGACGTGTTACAAATATCACAGGACTTATCCACTTTTCAAAGCCTCACTGATACCATTTAAATTATTTAGCATTTTAGATCGTAGGTGTACGGAATTTACCCAAATATTTCTAAATGTACCAAAAATTCAGTGAAGCTGTTGTACTGTATATTACCCAAATTTGAATGGAACTGTTTAAAGTTGCCTAAATTTGAATGAAGCTATAGCAATTTTCCCAAGTCGGTTTAGTTTGTTGGAATTTACCCAAATGTTTCCAATTTATGGAAATATTTCAAATTTCACCCAAATTTCAATGAAGTTGTTCTAATTTGCCTTAATTTGATTGGGGTTGTCAAACAAGTTACCTAAATATTCTGATTCTACCCAAGTTTGAATACAGCTCTTATAGTTCAGCCAGACGCTTCTACTTGCACTCAAGTTTTAAGGAGCTGTTCTATGTAACCCAAATTTGAATGAAGCTGTTATAATATGCCAAAAATTTATTTCGCTGTTGGACTTCACACAATGTTTCCTATTTATATAAATGTTTGAAATTTGCCCAGATTTGATTGAAACTATTGGACTATATCCAAATGCTTCTAATTTTACTCAAAACATCAGTGAAACCTTCTGATTTGCCCAAATTTGATTTAAATTTTTGGAATTTACCCAAATGATTCCAGTTTGCTGAAGTGTGAATGGAACTGTCTTAGTTTGCTCAAATATTGAATTTTTTTGCCCGAATAATCACCATTGTCCAGGTTTGAGGATGCGACCGCATCCGCTGAATCCATGTGCCGTACGCTTATGAGTTCTACTCCAAAAGGTTTATGAAAGCTTTAATTCGGGCTTTTAAAGCACGTATCCGACTGCAGAATAATCATTTGTTAGAGTGCTTGCTCATGCGCAACTGAGCCTTGAAGAATTGTTGAATGTAGACGTGTTACAAATATCACAGGACTTATCCACTTTTTAAAGCCTCACTGATGCCATTTCAATTATTTAGCATTTGAGATCGAAAGGAAATTTCCAGGTACAGCCAGCTTTGATTTTTGCTTGACTTCTACAGAATCCCCAAAAAATTTTTACACGGTTTTATCCCCTTAGGAAGTCTAATGAACAGGTAGGCGAGATTTCGGCAAATAAACAAATAAAAGTTATCACCAGAAGAAAGAATTTAACTGTTTGAAATAACGTTAATTTAAAAATTAGTACATGAAGTTGCACCACGATTGGATGGTTTTTAAATGCGTTACTGAGTATGATTTTTCACCATCGGCATTACGTTTATTTTTTTCTGAGCATTGCATCTGAAACTATAAAGAATTTGAGCAACTTTTTTCGAAATGACATCAAGATTTCAGCTCCCGCGACAGCATGATTTCACTTAGACCAGAGGTCACCAAACTACGGCCCGCGGGCCGGAACCGGCCCGCGAACTGATTTCATCCGGCCCGCCACGTGCTGTGGAAAT
>JGI24021J15306_10006379_pt1 | contig 14184 bp, 9 predicted proteins | sample Ectturendosymbi1_FD_15306 | JGI IMG/M metagenome (IMG submission 15306) | reverse complement strand
TAGATACGCTTGCAAGTTTTAATCGTCGTAGAAGAATGAAAGCAGAAAGCAGGCAGATTCCTCAGAAGCTTGCCGCAAGGCTAAAGTTTGCTTACTGACAGCTTTTAAATGTCATGTTTGTAAAAGTAAAATCATTTGAAGCAAAGTTACAGCTGTGAAAAGAACAACTTCAAAATAATGACACCATATATTTTCCCACTTTACAAGAGCAACATCCTTCTACAACAGCTGAATATGCACATGAATGTGCAAAGATTTCTGAGGCATTCATTGAAAGATGAGGCATTCATTGAAAGACATGAAATGTAAGCAAATGGAATTGGATATTTTTGCCACTCCAATGTGACTGCAGCTGCTGTTCCTAGTAACTTTCAACATGAAATAATTGAGCTTCAGACTGATGATACAATGAAAGGTGTGTATCTTAGCGCACCGCTGGTGGAGTTTTTTCTACATAAATGCTGATGACTTCTCCATTCTGCGGAAACATGCTCTTAAATATGTGTCCCTCTGAAAGTACCTATTGCTGTGAACAATTTTTTCTAAACTGAATCTCGCAAAGAGTCGGCTTTGCACCAGACTAACTGATGAAAACATTGAAATGAAATTGGGAGTAGCAACATCTTTGACTTCAGCAGATGTCGCTCGTCTCACCAAGGAGAAGAACTTTCAGCCATCTCACTAGGATTGTGTTTTTCTACTTGTTAAATAAAAAAAACATTGTGCACTTTGGGTATTTACTATTTTTATGTGGAATTTGAAAGTCAAATTCTTTGCGGCCTGCTCACAATGTTGTGCAATTCATACAGCCCGCAATAGTAAATAGGTTCCCCCATCCCTGGGCTACAACATTTTTTTCCAAAATAGCAAGGTGCTATTAGTTGTTGTGTGAAACACGGTAACTTTTCCAGTACTCAGTCTTTTGTAACAAAAAGTTTCACCAATGTTCTTTATACCCACAGGTATTAGACCAGAAAAATTTTGATCTATCTTTTGAATGTCTGTGGACAATTTACAAGAAATCAAGATGTTTTTTTTGGGGGGAAGACAATATATTGTATAACGTCTTCAGTCCAACATGCACACACTAGACTTAACACCTTTGGCGCCAGGTGGATTTTCCCTTTAAATGTATTAAATGTATAATTTGCTCATATTAAGCAAGTCTTCGCAACTCCATAACTTGCCAGACGATTGAGCTAGCCAGATGATCAATCAAACCCTCAAAACATGCGGTGGGTCTTCTAGTTTGCATTGAAAAAAATTGTAAAGTTCTGGATTTTGTTTTTTGTGGGAAATGTTATAAGTGGGGCANGTTTTAGGATTTTTGGTTACAGTCATTGGGCCCGGGGCCCAACCGCAAGGGTCAATTGTTTGATGCTGGTTTTTATCAGGAACTAGGCTATAATCCAAGTCTTTGGAGCCCTTGATTGGCTTTCTAACGTTTTTGGTTCATACGTTGTGGCTAAAAAAACAAATTTGGGTAAAGAGATATTTTATCATCATTTGTTCTTAACAGCAGGATGTTAATTCACTTTGCATCTGGAAACATGCAAATATAATTTTGATAATATTTCTATTGCATGACTTTGTTTCTTTTATCTTGTTTGAGTTCTTTTGTGTTTTATGTGTTTGTTTCCTGAATAAATGAATGAACGAATGAATCTGCTGGTGTGAGCAGATTGTCTACTTGGTCTGTTACGTTGATTTTCATGTACTTAGGTTGATTTTCTGCAACTTTGCTTTTCAGTTCAATTTAACAGTCTTATTCTCGCAATGGTGGTGTTGTTCAACAAACTTTTGAGACCAATGAGATTTGACGTGGATCTAAATTATCCGAAGGCGCCGAAGCAACTGAAGCATTGGTTGAAGGTTTTAACAGTCTTTCTCGAGTGCTGTGCAGGCTAGGCTACAGCACAAGTGGTTGCGGTGCAGGAGAAGCTGCATACTCTTACCACTTACGTGATGTTTACGATATCATAAAAGACTGCATACATATGACTCCACTATTGCAACACCCAAAACGGTGTGCATGAAAACTCTGAATGCCATCTTTGCGAGGCATGTTCTAGCCACAAGGAAAAGCAGGATGAAGCCCTGCAGACATTCATGCAAGAACTGCTCATCTTAGGCAAGAATTGCAAAGTTGGGGATGCAACGGCCAAAGATTATAGAAAAGAACTTATATGTGATGCGTTCAACAAAGGCCTATCATCGCACGCCATCCATCAATGCTTGTTGGAAAACCACAGGTTAATGCCATCCGTCAATGCCTGTTAGAAAACCACAGGTTAACACTGGACTAAGCATTTGACATTGCAAATTCAGTGGGTATGGCTATGGAACATTCTGCAGGGTATCTTTCCAGGGAGAACTCTTCAGCATCTCCAGTTGCTTGATGATGAGCATGCTTCATGCTCTGGTACGAAGTGAAAAGAGTGCCATTTTTGTGGTATTGCCTTCAATGAACGTCACCACTGTTCTGCTCGTAATGCAGTCCATTACTCCTATGGCAAAAGAGGTCACTTTTCATGTGTGTGTCAGTCTCAGGTCTTGCACAGTTATAAACCAGCGAAGTCGGTACACCGTTCTTCCACTGTTTATACTGAGAACTACTCTCAACATGATGTCTGCTGCTTGTTTTTGGAGCCTGCTGAAAGCATCTTTGCCAGTAATGATTTGCAGTAAGCGTTTTACAGCTTCGATTGACTCTGGCAGTTCGGAAACTTACATCAGCCCTTCAGCGACACTTTTCTTGGATATTTATCTGTTGTCCCACAAAGCCCAAATGACATGATCAGCGGTAAAAGTAAAATCAGATGGGTTCTGTCTGGTCGACATGACTATAAACGGCATTACAATACCCATCAACAAAGTTGAACGTTCTTGACTCCCACTGTTGCAACATCTTTCTAAAGCTCGACTATCAACGTCATCATCAGCATTAGATTTTCAAATTCAGTGGAATCACTGCCAAGTTAGTCATTTCAAATGATAACGGTTGCACAGTTATTGCTGCTTCTGTTGAAGAAGTGTGCTTATTTACAAATCTGTCACCTGGTGTTAAGCAGGGTTGCAGACTTGGAGGATAAATATCTTACTCCAACCTTCCAAAATTTCTGACTTCAACTTTCCAAAATTCCTGACCCCGACTCCCGACTTTCCAAAATTTCTGACTGCAACTCCTTGACATAAAGGGAATGAAATTTGACTGTTAAAATCAATGGAAATTGTGGTGCACAGCAAGAAATCTCTATCTCAACAAAAGTTTCAAAGGAATGTGAACCATTTGAACAGGAATTCCCAATTCAAGCGGGTGATGTAAAAAATGATCCAATTGGACATCCGGAGTCGGACAAAAAAATCTGAGTCTGACTCCCAGTATTGTTAGGAATCCGAATCCGACTCCACCCAAAAACCAACGACTCTGACTCCAGCTCCGCAACCCTGGTGTTAAGCCTATTGCAACATAGTCCAAGCGTTTCAGTGAAGAAGATCGAGGGTTTATTGAAGAGTCAATTGAACAGCTTCTTGCTGACACCATAAACCGACCTACAGTAGTTCATCACCCTGGCATGCACAGGTTAACACCTTCACTGCTGGTAGTTGCTGGGGCAAACTCCCAGGTTTTCAGAATGTTGTAGCAATGCCATAACTCACAAGGCAATTGTGCTAGAGAGTTGTTCTGACCCTCAAAAGACTCGACAAGTCTTCTAGTCAGCACTGAAAAAAATACTTTTGTCTTTTTTGTGAGTGATTTCATAAGCAGGGTAGGTTTTTGGCCATTTTGACTTACACTACCTGACCCTGGGCCCAAACCACTAAATGGAAGTATTTTGCTCAAGTTTATATTACAAACTAGACTAGATTCCAAGTCTTTTCAGCCTTTGATTGACTTTCTATGGTTCTGGATTCAAGAGTTATGGCCTGAAAACGACAAAATAATTAATTAATCCAATAATTAGATGATGGTGTTTCTTGACCATAACTTTTCATCCAGAAATGCTGGAAAGCTGATCAAAGGCTCAAAAGACTCAGATTCTAACCTAATTTCCAATAAAAACTTGAGCAAAATACAACGTTCCCACGTTTTTTTAAAAATTGTTTTCCATACTTTTTCAATACTTTTTCAATACAAAATTTGAGAAGTTCAATACCATTACTTCTCTTCTTTTTTTGAAATTCTTAATCATGCAACACAATTTTACACATTGCACAACACTGCACAAATACTGAAGTGCTTTGCCTTCGGTGAAATTCTGCTCAGACAATTGAGATTTCTTTTCCATTTAGAATTTCCATACTTTTTCAACACCTAATGTACATTTTAGCAAAATTCAATACTTTTTCAAGGTCTTGAAACCCAGTTTTGAAATTCTATACTTTTTAAATACTATCACTACTGTGTGGGAACTCTGAAAATACTTCCATCTAGCAGTTGGGACCAGTGCCAAGTAACCTGAGCCAAAATAACCAAAAATTTACTCCACTTATGACACCACTCACAAATAACCCAAAACCCAAAAGTTTTTTTCATTGCAGACTCGATGACTTGCTGAGTCTTTTCACAGTTTGAACAGCTCTCTAGCACAATCAACTGACAAGTTATGGAGTTGCAAAGTGGCTTGAAAATAGCAGCTCATGGGAGTTTTTAGGTACGATATATTCGTACACCAGTAGCGAGGTGCTAAAGATGAGACTGGTCATCATAAAAAGTGATTGTGTGTCGACTACTCTCAAACTATTAACACCTTCGGTGTGGTGTGAATCCCACGCGATTATTCAGCTGGTTCAGGACGGTTTTTAGGTTGTTTTCATGCAACAACTATACACAAAATTCAATAACTTAAAAAGTACTCACCCAATTGACCTCAAATTTTCAGTTACAGGCGTTTTCACAGGAAGAACATTCATCTAAAATTTGATTGCAAAAGACCAAGCATGTTATATGTAATTGTGCCCCACTCAACTACTACTGAACCCAAATTAGCGCATTGCCAGTCACGTGCACAAACAATTATTCTGATGCTCCGGAACAGAGTCCGGTTGGTCAATTCAACAAATATTAACTCGCAAAGTTCTTGATGTACTGGATTCAAATTTTCAGACTTCATAACAATTCGAGAATAATTCTTGTAAATTTTGGTTACAAAAACTTTAGTTTTGAAAAAGTTATGGTGCTTCATAGAACAACTGCTCAACCTTTCTGAATAGGATAAAGTTTTGTAGCCTCGCGCATCTGTAGTTACGAAACGAAAGCACCTAACTCCGAAGTTTTTTGTTAGAATTACCTCAACTTTTCAGAGATGATGAGAATAGATATTAATGTTATATGCAGAAGTTTTGTGTGCACCAACACAACTAAAAAAAGTTATCCTTATACACACAACTTCTGTCAAGACCTAAGCGTTTTCTGAAAAGTGTTATAGACTAAGCCTAGCTAACTATTGCTTGATACCAAACAGCATAACTAAAAAAGTTCTTGCTGATATTACTTGAAATTTTCAGAGATTATGCAGGCAGGTATAGAGAACATTATCGTAAATTTTCATTGCAACTAAATGAGTACAAAAAATGTTCGCACATAACTTATTTGAAAAAGTCTTGTAGCCTAGGCCTAGTAAGATGGTTTGCTACCAACTTCATAACCCAAAACGTTTTCGGTCAATTTGTATGAAATTTTCTGGATTAGAGTGTCTTGATATGAAGAACATTTGTGGAAAATTTCATTGCAAACAAACAAGTACGCGAAAAGTTATCACATTGGTGTTTATACACGTCAATCCACACTAGGCATATTCAATTGAATGACACATACATGCTTCGCTCCGCACCTTGTGCATTTGCACGTATGACACATATATGGGTCATTCAGCACCGAAGGTGTTAACATTTGTACTGAATCGGATGCTTGTCCATTATCCCGCATCAAAAATATGGTGAACAAACTTGTTAAGTATAGCATTTTTTCTACTTTTAAAACCTTCACTGCCACTGTATGATATATATTCATACTTTGAGCTCCCGCATTATCCACTATTTGCGCGCCACTTTGCAACTCCATAACTCACCAGTCCATTGTGCTAGAGAGCTGTTCTAACCCTCAAAAGACTAGACAAGTCTTCTTGTCAATTTAAAGAAATTTGTTTGGTTTTGGGGTTTTGTGAATGACGTTATCAATGGAAGTATTTTGCTTAAGTTTTCATTGGAAGCTAGGCTACAATCTAAGTCTTTTGAGCCTTTGATCGGCTTTCTAGCATTTCTGGTTCAAAAGTTGTGACCTAAAAACTAGAGCTCGAACAATAAGTTGTTTTTGGGCCAATAATGATGTTCATGTTTTTTCATTGCTGATAACCGATGCCAATATTTTTGCATTACTCAAAGTGTCTGAAGCAAAATAAACACTGCTGGAGCTATTTTGCCTTCAGTCAAACATGATTGGTTGAACTGGCCACATGACAAGTTTGGCACGCATGGCTTGTTCAGATGATTGTTATGTCTGTAACATGTACAATTTTTAGTAACAACTCCCCAAAACATATTTTATAACACTGCATCAGTAGTATTGTAGATAGGACTATCACACATAATGCTACATTACAATGCATAAACAAATTCACAAGATGTCTTCATATACTGTTGCAGCATGTTTTCATCCATCGTAGCTACTGCATCCAATAGTCTTACTCTAAATCAAGCAAATCCACAAACAGGCAAACATGTCATGTGTAAAAGTATTCCCTTGTGTAGGCTGATGTGCCTATGCTCAGATGTGCATCTCACGAGTAGGTAAACAACAATGCGTGATGCATTGCTAACAAAAACCATCACTTCACTGCGATGAAGAACCGTGCAACATCGAATTCTGCGCAAACCTGGATTACTGCTCGCTGTGACGTAGGCACATTTTTTGACACATGCTCAAGGCCTTGTCTTACTAGGTGGCCTTGCTAAAGCTTAGTAAAACAGACAAACACCACAGCACATGTGTGGCGCAGAACAAACCGTCGACCATGTCGTCCTCCACTGTCTTATCCATCGACCCCACATGGGCTACACGGCCTGACAGTTCTGGATGATGAGATAACTGAATGGCTGCTCAACACCTGCCCTGATATCCAGGCGGGCTAGCAGTGGATAAAAGAAGAACTGGCTCAAACGAAAGAAGAAGACCACAGCACATAACCTGATTTGTTTACAGGCAGTCATCTGCTTGCAGCACAAAAACCTACGAGCGAATGTTTTATCAGAGAGCTGTTTATCAAGACATTTGCGCAGCGGTCTGATTACTTAGGAAGCCTTGCTATTACACACTACTTGATGCAGTCAGAGGGCTGTGCGCAGCTAGAAGAATTTGCGGAACAGAGAATTCGCATTAACCAGTCAGAGACGCAGTGACAACTTGGATTTCTGAACATTCCATGCAGAACAATAACATAGTGCCGGTAGCAGCTATTATAAGCAAATATTACCCATATTTATCTGCGGAATTTTGCCGATATGATACATCGGCAACATTGTCATATCAGCCGATGTATATATCAGCACGCCGATGCATCAGCTGAGCTCTAATGTAAACAACAAATTATTTACTCATGTAATTAGTGGATCAACTAATAATTTTATTGTTTTTCGGCTATACCTTTAGAACCTGGAACGCTCAAAAGTCAAAGGGCCAAAAGGCTCGGATTCTAGACAAGTTTCCAATAAAAACTTGAGGTGGGGCCCAGGCCCAGGCAACCTTAGCCAAAATGGCCATAATCCTACCCCACTTATGATGTCACTCACAAAAAAACTGAAACCCACAACCAAAACTTTTTTCATTGCAGACTTCAAGACTTGCCAAGTCCTTTGAGGGTTTGAACAGCTCTCTAGCACAACTGCCTGGCGAGTTATGCAGTTGCTAAGACATGCAGAAAACCAAGGATGCTGCGAACTGTCCCAGCAGCAAAAGTGTTAATTTACACAGTGTTTACCTCCAGAACAAATTAGCAAATTCTGAGAGTAAATACAATGCAGTTGAGGGCAACCACAAACTGTACAGATTCATGTGCATTCCCTTTGGTGTGAGAATGGCATTGCAGCTTTCCAACACTGAATAGTGCAATTTATAGAGGAGGAAAAGCTGTTGGTTACATATGCTTATTTGGATAACACCGCTATGGCTGGTGAAGCCGCGAGGAGCACAATCACAAAGTTAATGCATTTCTTCTGGCAATTCGTCGCAACAAGTTTACCTTACAAGAGAACAAAACCACCGCCACCGAGTCGCATATACAAATTCTCATTTACGTTGTGGGAAATGGAATTGTTAAGCTGGATCCTTACCATGCGAGTATCTTGAAATAATTCCCAACATCTCAGTGTCGTAAGTCACACTTTCAAGTGGTTAGAATGTTTGCATATTATGCGAAGTGGATTGAGTGCTTCACAGACAAGTTCCCCCTCAATAACGGCCAACTTCTTATATCTTATAATGCATTGAGAGCATTTGAATCGTTGAATGCTGAACTCGAGCATGTTGCTCGTAACTCTGTTGATGAGAGACAGTACCCTTCACTGTTGAATGTGATGCCTCCAATGTTGCTGTTTCAGCTACATTGCATCACCATGGGGGTCAAATAGCATTCATATCTTGCATGCTTTGCAATTGCATTATCCGGCATGCGAAAAGCAAGCAACTGCATGTGTAGAAGCTATCAGAAAATTGTTGCATCTACTTCTGAGGCAAACATTTACTCTAATGACTGACCACCAGTAGGTTGCATTCATGCTTGACAGCCACTGATGATCAAAGGTAAATAATGACTAGGGCAACCAATTTTTAGTCCTAAAAACTTATATTTTTGACTTCATAATTTTAAAATTTTGACTTTATTTTGACCTATAAATTTTCTGCATTTGCAATTGCAAAATAATTNAGCACAAAGTGTTGATGTTAACACAGAAGCATGTTCATGCACTCTATGCTTTGAAATTTAAAAACATCTAGCTGTTAACTTTGGGGATGATATATTGATAAGTACACCAACAACTACAGTAGAGACTTGAGTCGAACGTGAGAACATCATAAAGTTGAAACACTATACATAGAATGGATTGGGCATTAACAAACCAAGTATTGTAAGACCACGTTTCTTGCCTTACCACGCCTATCCTACATAACATTCAATAGTCATGTACTGGGTAAAACAACATTGTTTCATCAGAAATTGCAACAAACCCATGATTATTACAGAATTGCAACTGAACTTGCAAAACCATGTCAATATATGTTGTTGTAGCTTCAATAAACTATGGATAAAGAGAAAAAAACCTGTTGCACGAAAAGTTTGACCATACAATAAATTTTGACCTGTTGCGATTGGAAATCCCTAGCAGCATGTGCGCAAAGCATCGCACTGTGCCAGCAAGCAACAATAGAGTTTACCAGACGAGATCACTCTCGTGGTCACCGTTAGGACGTACAATCAACTGTTCACCAGGTTCACAAGCAATGTAATAGGACACTCATCAAGATCACTCTATTATTGCTTGTTCGCGCCTCATATATATGGTGTTTTTTTTCATGCACATTCTGTTCGTGGTGAACCATGCATTTCAGCGCAATGCCAGCGGAGTGGTTGCAACAGACCTAATGATGAATTTTGACTTTTTTTGACCTAATAACTTGGGATTCCCTCATGGTATGAAAGGCAGAAAAAATTTGACTTCATTGACCTTTGGTTGCAGTAATAATGACAAATTCAGCAATAGTCAGTAGAACTAGCCACTTTTTCGTACATGATAAAGTACTGTTCAGGGCACCAAAACACCAGCCCAGATACCTTCACATTCACACTCTGTTCTGTGAGTATGCCCAATTTGCTCGAGCAGCTTCACCGAGAATTGTGCCACCCTGGAGTCATGTGCCACCCTGGAGTCATGTGGCACTGCATTTTGTGTGAGCGAAGAACTTGGACCTGAGCTGTCAAGACATAGAAATGTTCATTTTTTAATTGTAATAGACAAGTACTCATGCTTTCCTTTTGCGTTCCCCTGCAAGGATAGGACTGGGTGGATTGTGATGCGTTGTTTAGAGGTACAACCATTTTTGTTCATTCAGATTACAGGCCTGCCTTCATATCAAACAAGTTTAAGAGACGCCTGCTTCAAAGAGGTATCGCTTCTGGTTTATGGAGCGTCTACCATGAAATGGCCACGCTGATAGAACAGTTGGAACCATCTGGAAAGCTATCCGGCTGGCGTTAAACAACAAAGGGTTGCCCTTATATGCACTGAGAGGTTGTTTTAGAGCAGAGGTGGGCAAACTACAGCCTTTTGTGAGGGCATTTTGTGCGGCTCGCAGGGCAGTCACACGTACATAGATATTACATATTTGGAGTCTATGTTAAAGAGATTTTATCGATTAGATTAGAATTATCAAGTTTTTTTCCATACATTTCATTCGAAACTGCATTTTTACTCAACCAAAAATGACTATTGTTACCTTCATTTTGTGGTAGCTCGTATAAAACATTTTTCAAAGTTTTCAAAATGATTATAGATGTAGTATATGTAATACGAGCATGCGGCCATCTGCAGCAATAAAATCTTCATTGTGGCCCTCCGCAGAAAATGTTTTGCCCACCCCTGTTTTAGAGGATGTATTGCATTCCTTATGCTCAGATTTAAACAGCAGATAAGACTTAGGCTGAAACAGCAAAACCAAACAATTGTGATTTGAGACTGAGCCCTCTCGACATGAAGCTAACTATTGCAAAACAGCTACTGCATATGTCTGGCAGTGTACGAGTTTTTCACAGTTTTCTTTTCATTGGAGCATACATTTGATGCAATATCAATTTACATTTGTTCAAAAATGTTAATTTTTAATTTTAAATGTTAATCCATTCTGCAGGCACTATTTCAACAAGCCAGCGACATTGTTGTTTTGTAATAATACTATGCAACTTTTATGGGAAATGCTGTTGCTTGTTCCAAACCACCCACACGCATATTACCAGAGACACATGTCCAATATGCATGTTACTGATACTTGTGTTCACATTTGGAAAATACAATAGTCAAGGTTTTTCTTTCATCAGAAAATAAAATACAGACAACTCTGGTTAATTTTGTAAAAAAAACAGTGAATGCAGTGACTTTGGTGGCTTTTAAGTTTTTGTTAGGTGATTTTGATGAATAATTGTTGTTTAAACAATTTTGTACCATTTGATCAGGTCAAATATGGAGGTGCGACTTATACTCGAATAAATACGGTAGTTTCCATTGAAAACTTGAGCAAAATACTTCCATCTAGCGGTGGGGCACATGTCAGGTACCAGCAGCCATCAAAATTACCTTACCTATGACGTCACTCACAAAAAAAACTGAAACCCAAAATGCAAAATTTTTTATCATCGCAGACTCGAAGACTTGCCAAGTCTTTTGAGGGTTTGAACAGCTCTCTAGTGCAATCGACTGAGGAGCTATGTGGTTGGTAAATCAACTGAAATATCCCTCGTTTTTCCCTGATTTCCAAATAAGATATATCCATAGACCGGCAGCGAATGTGTTAAATCCAAGTCGAAAGCACCTCTCCACCATGCAAATGGATTTGTTTTCTTTCTGAGGATATTTCAAGACAAATGTAATCGCGATTGTAATTGTGATTACTTTTGATGTAATCGTAACCAATTGCATTGTGATTTTGTTTATTTGTAATCGTAATCGAGCATGTGACAAGCAATCATAGTAGATTGCATTGGTGATGTAATCTCCCCGTGTCTGACAGAGTATTTTGCCTATTAGGTAGGCATCACCAGCTCTTTCTCAAATAGAATGCGTTTGTGAAAATCGTTACTATAATTGCTTTACTAGTTTACAAAGTGTACTTCAACTTCTGTCATTCTAACTAAAAGTCTTGTTTATGAGATTGAGATAATTAAGTCTTGTTTACAACTAGACAATGTGGCCAAAGGTAAAAAGTAGTTCAAAATGAATTCTCATATGATTAATCATAATTAATTGTAAAACTCACAAGCATGAAAAATTTTATCACAAACGCCTCAATTCAAAAAGCCCACTTTACTTGACTATTTTACCTGATTCACCACGCTGGAACCTAAGCATAACAAATCACTAAATAAAACACATTTACATCTCAAATTATGATATGAGCTTAGGCCTAAATTTCAACAACCAGCCACTCTAAAAAATGTTTCACAAGTTGGCAAACACAAATGACAACAATACCTGGAACTGAGATTAATCTCTTCTACATCCAATTTGGTGTTATCCAAACACTTGCTTTTATAGGTAGCATATTGTGGTTGCTGTTTAGAACGGACTTCTGTTCCAAAAGAAAACCATGAATTCACAGCATCAACAGTTAATTCAGGAGTTAACTTATTGTAATGAGCCATTTTCTAACAAAGGACATAAAACATTGTTGAACATTTTTCTATGCAAAAATCTGTAGCCAGTTTCTGAACAACCCTATCCGGTTTTCACTTTGGAAGGACTAAAAAGTAAAATTATGCAAAATTGCTGGCCTCTGCGAAATATTTGACCAATTGGCAATTCCATCATTTGTTTTTCAGACTAAAGGATTAAACGGGCAATTCATTTTTACCTGCCCTAAGCCCTAACCCTAAATCCAAAACCCCACCCCAAATCTAAACCCATGTCTGGCAATCAAAACTTTTTAAGAAATTACATCAGAGGTGCTCCCAAAGAAAGATTATGAAAACATATAGTGGTCTTGTAACATTAAAAGTGACAGATTAGCAAATCCAAAGCAACAATGCTAAGAGCCGAACTGATGACCCCTCACACAAGAAGAATAAACACTTTACTTCTTACTCAATCAGGTCCACTGTAATGTCACAAACTTGACATCATAACTGGTACATAGTCAGATATGATTTTCAGAGCCGGATATGGTTTTTAGTCCTTCAAAAGTGAAAGCCAGATACAGTCATTCCAACATTACTAAATCTGTAGGCTATGCTTCAGTCTAAGAAGTAAGAGTTGCTCAGTGTGCAGAAAAAAAAATACTAGAGACCTAGCCTATGCCCAGATGAACAGCATTCCACAAAAAGTAATGTAACAGCAAAGATGCTGTTTTACGACAAGATGCAATACACATTACAAAAGATGTTTCAAACTCTTTACTATAACAATCCTACAAAAAACTAACTTCACCCTAGGACTACCATATGGGTCAATTGACCCTTTTGCGATTTTCTTTTCAAATTTTAAGAAAAAAGTTTGCAGCTAGGAACCTCAAATGTTTTGACTTTTATTATTTTTGTGTCTTGAGCAAACCAACAAGTCGACAACAAATTTATTTTCAAAACCAGCGTTTCACAATGGAAAAACTGTTAATTACCACACGGGTCAATTGCCCCCGAGCTGAAAATGTTGAGCTATCCAATTACATTTTGAAACAACTTTTGCACACAGGGCCAGAACACGTTCCACACACAAAGTTTGAACAGTTGCAACATTTCATTCTTGTTTTGTTTGACTGGCTTATTCGGAATTTGGTTCTTTTGAGTGACATGCCAGGGCAGCTCCTTGAATGTGTTTCAGATGCAGTGCATGGGGTCTCTACATGCCTTACAGTTTCTCTCTGCTGAGCACAGCTTTTCTGCCTGTTTCATAATAAAATCCCTTTTTTAGTTGTTATTTGCAAATATTGCAAATGATGTATGCATCCAGCACCAATGTCCAACTAGTTGAACAATACAACAAATGGCCATCTTTGGGATGCTGCCTAAGTAGAGCATGCGTGGAGCATTTCATCAGCTGTATCCACACCACCCTTACTCGTCCTTATTTCATCTCCCACAAACTTTTTGGAAGTCCATCTCATATTTTTAAGATTCCAGAAAGAAAACACAGGCCAAAGAACGTTTCGAACACTTCTTTTCTGAGAGAGAACTCGCTATCCCCATGTCGATGAGCTTCAGTAATCGTGAATTCCAAAATATGGTCACTGTGTTGTGGTCCCACAGCCTTGAAACATGTCTTTAGCATTGTTTACATGTGGAGGAATGAATTGTTTTGTACCTGGACTTGCACTGCCAACAAAAAGCTCTGTTTTCTATAGGCTTTAGAGGAATCAGCCAACTGGGCTCTGCTTTCATCTTTTTGCGATGATTCAAACTTGCGCATATCTGTATTCAAGTAACTTCA
>JGI24021J15306_10006374_pt1 | contig 14190 bp, 12 predicted proteins | sample Ectturendosymbi1_FD_15306 | JGI IMG/M metagenome (IMG submission 15306) | reverse complement strand
ACTGGCGGTCGTATCGTTTTCACAAAATCTTTTTCGCTCAAAGAGAACTGAACGATTCTTACACTGCTGTGAGCTTGAGGCTGACTTCTGTAACACCTCATTATTTCTTGAAAAGACTGGTCGTGTTGCGTTATCTGAAAAATAAAATGCGTAAAATAAAAAAAATAGGCGTTATTCGTTAAAAGACATAGCTAGGACGCGAGCTCAACCGTATCCTGCAAGTCATTTAAAAAGGCTGAAGTGCTCAGGGTCAAGCCATGAGTCCTGGCAGAGCGGCACCTAGAAAATCAACGTTGTGCGTAGTTCTGTTCGCGAAGCCGTTGGGAAGTCGGCAGCGCGATGGTCAATGCACGAACAAACCGGACACGCGCAACGGTTCGCTTGCAACGCTGCGGGATCGGGCCAGCCTTATCACACGATGGCACGAGGCGGCACCGCACTCTTCCTACCTTGGCCACAACGTAGACTGCGCACATGATGAGCTGGTCGATGTGGCGGTCTCTCATCAAGTCGTAGCATTTCTGCGAAATCGAATGCTCGAAGCAGGTCCAGACCTTGCCGCGCAGCTCGGCCGATATGGCCAGGTTCTCGCACAAGTGACGCAAACGGACCCCGGCCAAGTGGTATACCTGGAAAGGGGCAATGGTACATTTAAGGTTTGACTCAAACGCAAATCGAGTTGTGACAATGAAAGACTTGCTCGCACCTTTCTGAAGAACAGAGCGAGAGAGCCGCTTTTTTTCGGCTTCGTTGGTTCCACTTTTTCAGTCGGGGCCTGCGTTGTCAGTTTGATGGAACCAACAGTGACCGCTTTTCCGCAGCCCGCTGCGAGGTGAAGAAAGCACGATGATCAGGGTAAAGCGTAAATTTGCGCCACGTTGTCACTTTGATCAGCTAAGTTACGCCACAAAGTCACAAAAACACACAAACAAAAACAGATATTTATCAGAAACAGGGTATTAGTTTAGTAGTCTCCAGTTCTTTCCGGGATAGCTTGACTTTACAAGGCAAACTAGCTGGCTAGAGCTTTGGTGCTTGACTATGGTTCAGAGAGAAGTGTCGAGGTAGAGATTTGACAGATGTCAGCGGAGCTTCTTACGCAGACTTGTTATAACCAGAACAGTGACTAAATGGTCATGTTTACGCTTTCTACAATAGTTACCAAGCATATGAAACAAGAAACATAGAACGTATAAAGATAAAAGAACACACATTTTGTTGTTTACACGCAAAACCACTTCACGTCAGTTATAACTGAACAATTAATGCCAAAAAATTAGAATTGGGCAAACTTTTGCCAGGATTGTTCGATAAACGCCTATCGTAATCTATCGTTGAATGGTACTATCAAGACATCAACTCCAATCGGTCATCTCTATTCACTGAATGATGCGGTAACTATCGGATAACTTCATCGATGAAGCGGTTTTCACGACAACTCCCTATATGTATAGCACTTTATATTCATTTGCAGCACCAACCACGAGTTGGCTCAATTCCGTACGATGACGAAGTGTCTTTCATAACAGCAAAAAATCGCATTATGCATGTAAAACAGTCGGCGAGTTACAACCGAAAACGCAACGCATTTGTGAGGTCAACTTTCGCTGTAGGGTCTGCTTCAACCTACGAAGAGACATCAACGCAAAGCTGTAAAACTTTTTACCGCCTGGGTACTCTGCGATCATCAGAACGGTTAGAACCAGGTCATGCGTTAAAGATGCACTTGAAATTCAGAGATCTTATAAAAGTCAAATAAACGAATGGCAGGTTGTTTCAGACTTACTTCTGTCTGGAGAAACAGGTTGAATAATTAGTTGCTTGACGGATGGTGCAGTGGATACCTGCAAGCAACACAGACGAAGCTGAAACAGTCGGCACAGCGAAAACACATTGCGGTTTTAGATTAATCTTTTAGTCGAGAATGCGACTACTTGATTAGTTGCTGGGTGATCTCGAAGTTGTGTTTTTTTTGCAGTTACAGTCGTTTGCTGTCCGATCTCAGTTGGTTTCTCGCGTGTTGTTTCATACATGCAAAAGCAAAGTCACTGCGCGCAATTTGATTCATGGACAAGACGACAAAGGGCTTGACTGCATATTTCACCTTGACGTTTTTCTCAGCTTTCAAAGATATAGCTTGAACTTTGAGTTCCTTCTGCTTGCATTCGCGTAACATGTGGGCCAACAACACACTTTGAACATACTGAAGAGGCGGGGGATGCCGATATGCTGGTACGTTTGATCAACACATTAATCTACATGCCTCAAAACACAAATAGTTTGGCACTGGCAGCGCAAATAGTCAATGCTTTGGTGAAAACGAGGCGCTTCAACAATGTTTGCACCAACGCTCTGTGTTCCGTGACATTACGGCGTTAAAAATAGCATAATCATCGCCTTGTTTTAAAATTATCACGAATAGATTCAGCATTTTTGTATTTCACAACTTGAAAAAAGACATGATAATATGTAGGCGATCGATACGCTGGTGAACCGAATGTGAACGTCAACCTACAAGTCGGCCTTGTCAATGCCAAAAACAATAGCAGCAGTGACCAATGATCTGAGTCAAACGCCACTCCACAAAAACGTAGACGGACTGAGCGAAACTGTCGAAACTCACATTGGTTGGTGTTCCAGGCGGCCTGGGCTCGATGGTAGGAAATAGTTGACGCTTTGCCGTCCCGGGCATTGGGGAGCTGAATAGGTCCCGGGCCGCTCGGCCCTCCGGCTTCGAACGCATTCCCACCTCGCTCTCCGCAACCGCCTTCAAGCGCGGATGAGCTACGGGGGAGGACTGAACGGGATTGAGGGGTCCTGCGCTCGTCCCGGCGGACTTTGTCTCAATATATTGGGAATGGTTCACCTGGAGTTATAGACGACAAGAAAGTGAGACGATCCAGAGGAAGAAGACATTGCGTAAAATCGAAATAGTTCAGGAAATTCCTTGCTGAGCTTTCAAAATGCGGTTGAAATCACTCATTTCGTAACTCATAGGAAAGCGAAGAAGGCGGCCTGCTATTGATCAGTCGAAATTCAAGCCAATACTTTACTGTCGCCATTAAAACTTTTTGAACAATTTAAGTCTGAGTACCGCTCATGCGTATTATAATTTATTTGGATGATAGTAACAAGACGGCAGGCCGAAGTCTGTATTTGCTTCTTGCCGAGGCGGTTGAGATTGAATGAGCTCCTTGTCCAAGGAGCGCTGCAGCGAATCACTCGCTGATCGTAGATCGATCACCCAGCATCTGGTTTCAGCTTATAAAACACAACTTTTCCATTGAGAGACAGACGTTGTTCCACCGAGCTTCGACCATCCCAAAGAATTCACCAGAACAAGAATGAACCAGCACAATTTCCCCCAGCGAAATCCCTGATTTTTCGCAATGGTATTTACAATGCGCACTGATTAACTGATTCGAAACTCAACAGCCCACTAACTTACAGCTACCACAAAGCAGGACCGGCAATAGACGCTATCGACAATTGCGACCGATCTTTTACTTCATTTCAACTTCCAAAAAATGCAGAGATAACAGGGCGCAAAATGTGAAAATGCACCACGTCGCAGTAAGACTTCACAGGAACTACTTAAATCAGGGGTTCTTAACCGGTGGTCCGTGGACCATTTGGGGATCCATTAATGTGTTTTAGGGGGTTAGTAAACCAAAATCCAATCAAGAAAATCCGCCATGTTTTATCCGGTCATTTGGTGTATTATTCAGCTTAATCGTACCACAATTGTAGTCTGATATGCACCTCTAGGCCAAACCAGGTAATTCCACTATTACCTTTATGACGTAATAGCCCACACTGTCCAAGAAAATTTTCTGCTAAAACTTTGCGCCTGCAATGACGTGAATAAAATACTTGTGCAGTGTTAAATGGCTTGGGGCTCCACAAGATGGAAAAGTTTGAGAAACACTGACTTAAAACGGATCAATTTCGTAAAGATAACACTCATTGCTGCTTTATTTTCTCAACATCCATCAAAACGTGCGTAAAACCCCGTTGTTTTTCTAATCAGGGAATACCAGGGAGAGCATGTTATCGCCACCCAACCCATGCATGATAAAACGCCCACGGCAAGTCGAAAACGCTTCATATCGAATTGCAAACCACGATCGCGGTATTGGGTGATAAAGAAAACAGGACTGTGCAGAGAAAAGCTCAACAAATTCGAACCGACCTCCTCGCACTGCGGCCCAACGTTGTCAACCTCGGCGAGGGCGACCCACAGCGGCGAACCAGTCTTCCAGGCTAGTTTTTCAAGGATCTGTTCCTCTATTTGGATCAAGTGCTTGATGCACGCGTTGGGAAGCCTAGCTTCGGCTCTTATCGCCAGTTCGAACACCTTCAGTATGAAACGAAAGCGTTAACTGAACAAGTGCAGGGATTCTTGAACGCAAGATGCGCGTTATAATATGAAGTGGAATCAGAGCAACGGATAGACACAACCCGAGTCGGCAACGTGTTTGTTTTAAGTACAGCGGTCGAAAGCACCCCTTTCACAAGCTTTCAGAAAGCACATTTTTTGTCTCATGCGGTTAAAAAAGATTTAGCGGTGACGCCACAAAGCAATGCGCGATGAAACTCGTGGAACTTCGCACGCATCTACCACAAGACCCGAATGGGTATAAAATGACCAGGAAGTAAGGGAGAAGTACTGTAAAGCCGAACAACACTGAACTGGTGCAATTGTCGCAGTTTTTGCCCATCAGGCCCCGCACCATACTTTGCAGTAGCTTGGGACAGCCGATTCCCACGTGATTTGTACAGTTAACTTTGATCACCAAGGTTCCATGACAATTGAGACCGTTCATTTGAAGAGAAAACAAAAGTGATGTCTTTTTGCGTCGATAGAAACAATCACTGTAAGGAATCCGTTGCAGCGCACAAAGTGAAAAACACTTTGAGGCTTTTGAGAATGGAAATGCGCAAAACGTCTGATACGTGATCTCTAGAAATGCGACTGTGCTTCGAATAAAATTTTTCTAACCGAATAACACTATATTTCCTTAAAAATTTTTAAATGGCGGCATCTCCAACAATGATAAAATACTAAAAGTACCTGCATCTTCCTTTTTCAAACAAATCTGGACACGGAACATGTTTTTTTTTTTACTTGGCCTAAAAGAGATGTGCTATTCAGACATAATGAGGTGTTTATAAGCATGGCAAACCGCACAATTAATGTGATCGCATATTTTGTTGTGACACAATTTTGGTATGTGCACTGTAGAGCAGCGCTCTTCAACCGGTGTGCACGGTGCACCATCCTTGGGTGCACCACTAAAACAAAGGGTTCACAAAGGTGCATTACAAACGTGTCACAGTAAACAGATAATTTTTACATAACTTTCTGTTGGCAAAAATGAACCAAAAACCAAGACTTTCAGGATTTAACCGAGACTTTGCACATTCTAACGTGTGGTGCACAAGCATCAGACCATGTCAAGCCAATTGTTGTAATTAGTTGATCATTTGTGATTCATATAAGCAGCGGATAATGAACCACTATCAATTCAATTATGTAGCTGAGTTACTGAATTAAGGGTACTTGCTTATTTAGACCCGGGTACTTACAGACATGGGCGCAATTAGGTGGGGGACACGGGGGAAGTGTCAGTAAATAGGGTGCGTCAGTTTAAGTTATTAAGGAAATAGGGTGCATGAGTTCGTCAAAATATCTTTAAGGGTGCACAGTAACAAAAAAGGTTGAAGAGCACTACTGTAGAGTGCTTTTTTGCATATTTTCCAGGATCTGTTGCATGGTCCTTTGGGGCCACAGTCTTTTTTACTAAAGCTTTTACATCCCGGAATGCAAATCCAAAGTGATGTCATAATACGTCGCAATTTTTCAGACACTTAGACCAGATTTTATAATCCTTTTTTAAGTTTTTTAATGAATTTTATCTAGCTGCCGTGAATTGCATTTCTTAGTGGATTTTGATAATGTTACCTGCAATCTATAAAACTTTATAACGTGTACGTTACTCAGATGAAACTAGTTGAAGATAGACATTCATCAAAAGTACTTTTTCACAAAAAAAAATATATGTTTTAAGAACAAGGCTGTTAAATCTTCACGTTTTCTAAGGCCTGAAATTGTAGGCTAGTTTTATCTGAGGTTACGCTTGAAAAGGTAATCGCACAGATACCGAGTTCAAAATGAATACCTTAATCATAAAAACAAGTGGTAAGAACACCGAAACGACCAGTAGATGTCTCAAATGTGGTGGTCTCAACTCTGAAATGAATATGTTCTCAGATGAACACGTCTCAAATAAATGTGGTTTAATTGTCTCTACACCCGATCTTTATCTTATGAGCCGATAGTGACGTCACAAAGCAGTTGCGGTATCTCACCTTGTAGAAGTAATAAGGGCTGATGTCCAACGCATCCAGGAGCCACGGAAAGACCTGCCGGGACTGGTAAGAGTGAAGGACGATTTCAATGCAGCAAGCAAACAACAGCGTGTGGAAGTCGTCACGCTTCAGGAGTTCCTGAGAAGTATTTATGTTGGCAAGTCACGTGACGAGAGTGAGGTCTTTTTGTGTAACTACTAAGTTGCGTGATGCCAATAAGGTTTTCGTGAACCATTTATGGTTCAAACAAAAATCCATTTAGCGATTGCCTGCAATTAACGCCCGAACGCCCGCCTACCGTTAAGTCCACTTTGGCGGTCAATCGCTTCTTCTCTCCGAGCAGTGTGCCTTCCAGAACATGATAGTACAGGGTTACTGTCATAGAAGCGCGGGCTTTTGCAATTTCTGAAAAAAATTGTATGCGATTTCAGAAAACGGTGATTTATCCGAAAAACCCGACGTCCGAGAGTTCGTTCGATTCTGGAAGCACTCATGGTGAGTCGGTGATCTCAAATCACTCCACATGTCCATGGTGACCATGCGAGTCTGTCATGACATGATCCATTGCTTTAAGTCCAAAAAGGACCAAAACCAAGGCTGAAAGCTCGTTGACATCTTGATCTTCTGAATACTGGCAGCACTAGAAAGTAGAAACCAGTCCAAATTTCAAGGAAAAAGCACTAACAGAACCAGCTGAAGGCAGCTACTTGCTGCAAAAGTCGTGCAGGCGATTGCGACCTCAGGAAAACAATTGTCCTGAAATTCGCCTTCAGCCGCAATTGACCACAAGGCAAGGCTTGTGGTTTGTTTGTGAATCATAGTGATCAGGTGTGAAGGTTCGCAACCATTTTCTCCAGATCAACAGCATGGTATCACACGCCAGCTGAATGCTCTTAAAAGCGCATACTGTACTTCGTTGTTTTGTCAAATTCTATGTTGCTGTAATGCAGGGAATAATAACGATCAACCGTGACATCTCACGCATACGCGAAACTAAACACGAAGATATTTTTGTTTAATGTTGAACGGCACAGTTACGACAGATGTGCACTTTTAGGTATCAACTACGGCAACCGTTTACCAAATCCAGACTCTGACATATACAGAATTTGAATCACATCATGGCACTACCTTCACACACAGCTGGCTCTAGATCAGCTATGTCCATCCCGTTGCCCTCGGGCCGCAGCGGCCCAGTTTAGCTTTACGCTGTAATATATCTGAAAAAAGGACATCCTTAAATCTGAAACTTTTGATGCAGTGGTCCTCACTGCCACTTTATCACATCTGTACAGCTTTCCGGGAGATTTCAACACGTCTGCTGACACCTTGATGCAAGGCTTATTTCTAATTTTCTGATTACTTCCCGTGTTGTTCCATTGGCTCTAAACTTACCTACAAGATCACACTTACGAAGTGGTTGAAGGTGTCAAGCAGTCGATACCACTGCATTACGACAACTTAAAACAAAGTTTTAGTTTGCTAGGATCAAAATAAGTCATTCAATGTGCAGCCCTCATAGTGACATAATTTTTGACTCAATAAGGAATTTCGTTTGGGCATGGCTGCTTTAAACTAAACCTTGATTTGCTAAAATGAAAGTAAATCATTAAATATGCGGCCCTCATAAAATAGTGAAACAATTTTAAGCCAGTGAGGTATTTCGGTTGGACATAACTGCTCAGCACGTCTCACAAACCAACTACAAATTGCAGAAAGACTTAAACACAAAGAGGCTTATCTCGTAACATACCCGCGGGACAGCCCGGCATGCTGCCGAACGGCTTCGTGTATTCACTTTCAAATTTGTTGCATAGATGAGCGAGGCGCTCCTTGATAGTTTTGGCGGGATTTTCCGAACACTCGCTGTGAAAAAAAGCGCAGTGAAGTTGTTGAAGGACAGGACAGCGCTTGAAACCGCAACATCTTTTTTCGCGTCTAGTCGAAACAAGCGCTTCAACAGCGGTTAAAAGAATCTCCCAAACAAACGTCACCGATTTCAAAACATTGCGATGGAAACGACCAATACATATCGTTTCCTGGGTAGTAAAACGAGACGCGATTTCGGTGAAGTTTTATTTTACCTGAACATGGCGCAGAGTCGCGGCGACGGTTTCTCTTTCTTGCCTTGTAGGATTTTTCGCAACTTCAGGGAGGATTGTACGGCAGTGGAAACGGGAGTGAGAGAGCCGTCGACGGGTCCATCCTTGCTGCGCGCAAGATACTCGTGGTTGGTCAGCGGGGTCAAAGGTTGACTTGTTCCGCTCTGCGTCAGTAGCAATCGCTTCGGTGTCATGAAAAGAACGCAACAAACGACTGCTCTTTGTTTCTTTTTAAGGCCAAACCCGCAACAAACTTCTGACGTTTTTCCGGACGACTGCTTCACGCCTATGCTGCGTGTCGACGTTTCTTCCAATAACAATGAACAGAGAACAAGGACTCCTCGTTGCGCAGTTACATGGCAAGATGCAAAGATCGCGTGTTTCTTGCATTGTTAAGGGAATGAAAAACTAGCGGCGAAGTATTGCAAACAAGCTGGAGCGCCTGGTACATGCGCCCAAGCAAAGGATTCGCAGCTGTTTACGCGATGCTGTTCGAAACAGTGGTTCCAGACTGCTGTATGTCAAGCGAAAAACATCAGAAAATCAGAGAGAAATCCTTAATTTCTCCCGGGCGATTTTTCTGTTGCACACATATAACCAGAGATGAGCACTGATCAGGACTGGATCGGACTGAAAACTTTCACAGTCTGCTGATCTCTGGTGTGAACTTTCTCCAGAGTTCACTTTCTGGGCTCAATTTTCTAAAAAATTGGCCTTTGAATCACAACGGCTTGCGTCTTGTCCATTTTGGCCACTACTCTCTCCCATTTCGTTCTTGCATTTTAATTGCAGAACATGAAACCATGTTTATAATCTTTTTTGGCTTTCCGCGTAATTTAATGGAAAAAACTGGTTCACATTAATTTCATGACATGTCGGGAACAGTCGTAAGTCTCCACAAACAAACTAAGAGTTGATAAAACCATGCATGAAAAAATACCAGGCAAAGCGAAACCACGTGTATTTGCCGTTTTCCTTCACGTTTACGCCAGGTATCTGAGATTCAAACGAGTAAAGAAATGAGACTAGTGAAAGATTTTTTTTCGACCCAGCTGTTGTTTACCACGCGAGAGCTGCTGCAAACACGCGCAGTGTATTTGCGAACCAATTCACATCAGGATGTTACTCTGCTTGATTTCCTTTGTTTACAGCAAAGGAAAACGGTGGCAAGCAAGAAACACGCAACTAACAATGAAAATCCATCATTTTCTGGTTGCCAAGTTGCTCAGAAACCACTGGATTTTGCGTTTCTTGAAATGCAGAGGTGGGGTAAATGTGAAACAGAGCTGTACGAGGGTGGCTTGTTTCTAAAGACAAACGTACTTAACGAATTATTTTACTTCTGCTTCGCTTATTACTAACTTTTGTTGTGAGACAGAGCGCGAAGAGCAAGCGAACTCTTATTTTACCACCAGTCACATCTCACAATTTAGAGGCTTAACAACACAAACTTGATCGATGGTGTAAAAAAGAAACACACTTTTGTATTGTACCACAAATCGATAGCATGCCGACGAGACCACGCTCTAGTAAAACCAGAGAACTGCTTTCAGTGATGTTCTGTTACCTTCGCAGCATTATTTGAAGCAACGGAGAAGTTAACATTCTGCAACTTGGGCCGCGTGACTGCCGGCTCTTTTTAAGACATGATTTACAGCAGGGTCAGCGACACGTGTGCTTTTGGCTGACTGCCTGATATTTACGTCAACACAGTAGCGACTATACACCATATGTTGGCTTCAATTGAAATGAAACTCGGCCGTCGTGTATCGCAGCGGCACGGACGCGGATCCAGCACACGGTAAACAATCACACAATTCCACAAGGCAGTTGCCGAGCACAAAAGACGAGCCAGGAAATGCATGAACGGGCGAACAAAGACGCTGACGGCTCAGCAAAACTGCGGGCGCACCACCCACCTCCGCCAAATGCTGCGCAACTTCTCGTCTGTGCCGCGACGCGGAGTGGCATTGCTGCTGCGGCGGCGGCGATTTGATTGGCGTGCCCAGCTCCCGGTCGACGTCATCGCACAGGAACACGCGCTCGTCGAAATCTCCCTCCGTCAAAACGTATTCTTCGTAGAGCTTTTTTAATTCCTTGCTGCAATAATACGGACCGTCGCTATCAACACACTGCTCATCATCAAGGAATAAGACAGTCATTCAACTAAGGACACCGTAACAGCAGCACGAAAGTTCGTTCTAGGTTTTGCTCGCTTAGCGTGATTCGATGAATGCAAAAAAATCTTAATTCAAGACTCTTACAAGCACATCGACAGCAAAAACACGCGTTCTCTGAAGAAAAGCAACACAAAACGATCATCTGTTCAACTTACTAATTCGTCGCAAAGTTCAAAGGTAACAGAAGCGAGTTTTCGTCAGCTGCTAGAACCTGCGCAGAAAGACGAAGGGAAGAGAAGATAAATGTGACGCGGTAACATGAACGCGATTTTGAATGTTGCAGTGCCATTCAGCCGGAACAACTTCCGGATGAATCCAAATAGGTTGATGAACAAACTACTTTTAAAGCAGACCCCGGAAAAAAAACAAGGCTGCAGATTATGGCTGGGTTCAAATAAGTAAGTAACTGCAAGGGTTTCTTTCGTAATCAATTACTTAAACCTTTACTTGTTACATGATTACGTAATTTTGCTATTACGTGATATTTCAAGTAATTTGCTTGCAGAAAAATTAAGATTTTATAAACCACGTCTGTTGCTGTATACGCAATGATATACATCATCACACGTAAAATAAGCCATTGAGGCGAACAGCCTGTGGAGAGCGCTTTGTGAGTCACAAATAGCTATTTGCCCATTATGTGATTTAAAAATTGCAATGATTTTGATGTGCTTGCATGTTTTCAAATGTCGATTTTCTTGAATTTGTTGAGTTACTTAACTAATCTGTTAGAAAATATATGTCTGGACAGAATTAGGTGAAAAGCGCAAAAGCGTAGGGAAAACTAAATTCACATTTCTAAAAGATGAGGGGCGAAATAAATCGGAAATGAAATCGTGTTCATTCAGTACTTACTGGAGAATCGTCATCAATCAAAGATGTGATGTACTTTTTCCAGTTGTGTATATTAATCACCATCGTTTGAAGCAAGAAGGCTTCGGTTTCTTCTTCGGAGAGCCCGAGCGCTGCTTTACGTTTGACCAGGAGTTTAATGATGTCATTGGAAGTCACGCGTGACGGTTCAAAATCTGGCTGATCCCAGCCTTCCGGCAAGCCTGAATCAAGCAAACAGAACAAGTCTTTCGCGCACAATCACTTCAGGCGGATATGATAAGTCGTAACCAGCAGGTCGCTGTAGGGCTGTTGAGAATCAACTACAACGCATGATATTATATTATTGTCGAAGTTCGTTTGCTTTCACTTTTCCTGTATTCCTTAAAATGACCACGTACCGGGGAAGTTGGTCACACAGACACATTAGTATTCTGACACAATCTTTGTGTGAGTGGCAAATTCGCCGTGACCCTCTGGGAGTTTGATCGAGTCGCATAGACCAGTGGTTATCAGCCTTTTGCTACTTGCGAACCCCAAACATATTATTTCTTTTCTCGATAAATCCTAAACCCCTAAAATTTTCAGTATATTTAAATGCAGTATCTCGAAAAACTTGCCGTGATGGGAAATTTCTGATCTCAGATTAGGATTCAGCGAACTGAAATCATCTAAAGAGACGCAATTGTTGCGCTAATGAATATCAAAATGCTGCTGAACAGTGTTTAACATGGCAGGCTGCAACTTGCAAACCATGGCGGTTGAGCACCAATGCCACTGATATAGTGAACAATTTGACAAACTTACGGTTGACACGCATATATGGTATGTGCATAGAATCCAAAAACATTACCAAGTAAAGAATCCAAACACATACATCAGACTAGAACAGTGGTTCTTAACCTTTTTGACATATCTTACCCTTTTATCAAACAGGATTACCAGATTTACCCCAACACACTCAATGGTGCTCATATATTGAAAACACGAAAGTAACAAACCCTTGCAGTTTAAAACGATTTATAAAAATTTACACTGGCTGCAATTTATGGTTAAGTAAATTTACCCCCAAGGGTAAATTTTCTCCAGGTAATGAACCACTGGACTAGAACGTTTTATAAAACTGTACACAGTCCAAAATGAAGCAATGAATCTCCATTGCAACTGCACAGGTGCAAAATCAGAAACGCTTCCGTCGGCTGTCTAAAGCATGAAGCCTGCTAAGTACAAAGGAAGGTTTCAAGATATCAAAATGAAACAGTTTTTATTAACACGTATCCCAAAGACAGCAACATCGAATGTTCTCCTAGCAAAATTTGCATTTGCGCACGTCATTACCAGGGAATTCGCTGTTCAGCAGTGAAGTTCGGTGATCGCAATGCAACGCATTTCTGTAGCATAGATCAATAACACTGAGCAGGAGTTGAAACGAGCCTACCAGCTCATCGCTCATATCGTGGCACTTGGTGCCTGGAAGAAAATGAAAAATTGTGAAAAAAAGGAAACCCTTGCAAATGATCTCTAATTGCTGAGCAAATTAATACCCAAGTCAGCACGGCGTTTCAAGAACCGCTGATGAAGCGGGAAAGATCGAACCTGGGACAAACAAACTATTTTATTTTTAATTTTTTGTCTTGGAATAATATTCGCTAAAAATAAAACTCAAACTATTGTAGGGTACGGAGTCGCACTTTTTCTATGGCACTGTCTTTCACTTTGGTTAACCATACATCTGTCCTTGTGAGTCTCTCTGCATTTGTCTCTGTGGATGTTGTTGGCAACATTGAACTCAGGCAACAATCGCTGTCGAACATTCCAGCATTATGTTAGGTAAGTGGTCTTTTGAGTTTTAACACCTCACTAACCCAAGTCAATTTTTGTATATCTGGATACCCCGTTTCTACGAAGTTTTATAACAAAGAAATTGTTAGAAATAAAACAGAACCGGAAAAGAAATATTCACTAGAGTAGTGAGGAAAAGGTCAATGTCAAGGCTGCATCGCATTCATCAGCAGCAATCTTCTTATGTGGGTACAATGTTGCTAGAATGAATGTTAGGAAAGGCAATCTGGACGGAAGGAAGTCCAAGTTCTTAGAACAAGAAATTGAGCCCGGATTTGTACTTTACTTTCCAACACTGCTGAATACTTATTACTTGGAGTATGTTGCTGAGCAAGGTTTCAACCAAGTACTGCACATGCGTAATAAATACCGCAATCGTCCTGACATGAACAAATTAAACACCATATAACTTAAGGTGACCAACTTGCAACCTGATTTAAAAACAACTTACAGACAAAAAGCCAGGGCAAGGTTCGCAGTAGTTTGAACCAAATGATTTTGGGATTGAATTACATTTTTTTCTACAAATGCAATTGCATCGTTTTGTTTGTTGGATTTTCGTGCTATCTAGATTGCCTATTTATTTTATTAGCATTCAAATGTTTTCAAGTTAAAGTAACATTTTAGCCAACACTGAAATCATAAGTGGGGGGCGATTTTTAAGCAAATTTCTTGCAGGGCAGTGGTTCCCAAACTGGGGGATAACACAAAACCAAAACCCCATTGTTGTTCTGTATTATGAGCGATTGCTGCAAAATAAATTTTCCACCTGAAACGAGAAATTTTTATTGAGGGTAATAAGACATAATCGATACCTTGATTTGGGTAACGACTTGACAAGTTTGGGAACCACTGTTGTAGGG
>JGI24021J15306_10006370_pt1 | contig 14195 bp, 7 predicted proteins | sample Ectturendosymbi1_FD_15306 | JGI IMG/M metagenome (IMG submission 15306) | reverse complement strand
CATCTAAAGTGAGCAGATACAACAAGGTCTAACAGCTGGTGGTATTCTACTTCTAGACCTAGATATAACTTTCGGCAATAGCCTTCAAATAGTTCAGTCTGTCTTTAAATAATCAGTTTCCAAATCGATAGTTTTTAATCTTTCGCTCAGTACTACTTCTGGATCTTAAGTCCAACCAAAGTGCAAATCTCGTAAAGCACGAGAGCATCTGTCATGAGCACTAGTCATTTTTATTTTTACTTTATCGTTACACGTTCTTACCCCTTATCTGTAAAAAAAATAAAAAGTAACTTCAAAAACTTACCAATGGATTCCGCTGTTCACAAACCTTTCTTATTGAAGTCTGTTCTAGTGACTTTGTACTCCTTTTGCAAGTCACGCTTATACTGTCTCTGATTTCAGCATACAAGACTCTGTGCTGACTAAAATTTTTTAACTTCTGTGCTAACTCACACCTTCCAGGGTATGGTCGGTTATTAGGTAAAGGCACGAAAAATTTTTGAGTGACTTCACTCTCCCCCCACAGAAAGAAGGAAGCCGAACGATAGTGGTACCATTTNTATGTGGCAGTTCCCTTCTAAAGGAGAACAGCACACGTTTAGGACAACTCCGCGAGAGCACTGGTGAATTTGGCCGGAGTGCCCAAGGCACGCCCAAGTTAACAACTACGAAACTTAGACCCGCCCGTTTTCGTTCGACTTCACGCTCAGTTTTGTTATCAAACGAAAGTGTATTCACTCATGGTTTTATTAATACAATGCGAAGCACTGCGACATTTATCTTTTAATACAAACAACAAGGGTTTACCATAACATTGTGTATTGATATACACATAGAGATTTATTACAAGTAACAGGGGTTAGCGCAAGTTTTATTCTTTCATGGAGGAGAGAGAAGCCCAAATTGTCAGCGACATCATAGCCACTAAACCGAAAATCTCTTTTGTATAAGGTAGTCCATTGGTATGCCCACTCGGACTAAGCCAGCTTGGTATGCCCACTGCTGGATATTCGGCCTAAGCCAGTTTGGTATGCCCACTACTGGCTTAGGTGTTAAGCTTGGTATCCCCATTGCTCAACTACCTTCCAGTCGCCGATCGTCCTGGTTTTGTTAACCCGTCGGGGATTTCCAGTCAACTGAAAATTCCGGTCTTCTCGACTTGTCATTGGTCGAAAATCGAACTTCGCGTGACGTGTTACGAAGTTGCGTTTCGTCAGCGTCCGTAATAGTGACCTTGGTATTCGCGTCTAGCTGTTCGCCGGAATTCGAGGGCGTTTTTCCCGCGGCTCGTAATTACAATGTTTTACCCGTGGGAATATTTTGTACTAGCTTTTATCCGTTCAAATCGGAAATGTTACTTATTGTTTTATGTCGGATGTTGGTGTAAGTGGTTTCTACACTAATTTGGCTTACTCTCTTCCTAGGTATGACTTGCGATTACATGTGGATTGTAAATGTACGATAGTTCAAATAAATACACAATACAATGTTCTTGTAAACCAAGTGTTTGCAAATCCAGTGTCCGTCTTCATTCTTCTTGGGTTTGTTCATTACTTTAGACATTCTAATGTTTCTTCTTTGCCTTCACTATTTAATGAGGTTGTCGGCGAACTTCCAAGCTGTTTTCTGAACTTGCTTTTGAAGTCTTTCTTTGTTTGTATTTCAGAGTCACAAGACGTTTCATGTTGAGGATGCAACGCGAACTCAAGCTGGTTAAGGGCTTGATCCCATCTTGGAAAAAGTATGACAATGTCAACAACGATGTCATATTGTGATATCGTTGCATGGCCAAAGAGCAAAATTGATACGAAAGGAGCAGAACTTGCAAAACATTTCGAAATTCCAATAACAACATTGACTAGGATAAAGTTTCGAAAAATAAAGAAAAAATACTTTCTTACTTTTTTATCAGATTGTACGGGAGAACATGATACATTAGCGGCAATCCTAATCAAAAACACAAGCAACCAGTGACGTGCGGTGAGGTCTGTGCCTGGTGAGCAGTGATGGAGTCTCGAGACCCATTTTTGGGAATCTCAGTCTCGAGAGTTTCAGGCATAAGCATAGCCTACAGCATGGGGATGCAGGGGATGCGGTCGCATCCTAACACTGGAAACTTGGCCATTATTTGGGCACGAATTGTGAACATTTGGACAAATTATACAGCGGCATCCACATTAAGCGAGGCAATGTCTATATTGCCATAGCTCATGTTCGTAGGTAACAAAGATGTATCACACAACATAGCTTTGAGCAACAAGAAAAATTACCCCAAACTCTAAGTGGGGTTTTTGCGTATGTGGTAAAACGTTTCGGTTTTTGGGTAAGTACCATGCAATATCTCACCTGGTTTGGGCAAAGGTAAAGTTGCCCTTGTTTTGGCGTACTTTTCCAAGTAAATTACCCCAATTCTTAAAAAAATAACCCACTTTTATACAGTGCATCAATGGCAAAAGCTTTGTTGTGACTATTTTGCCATTCTTTTCTGCCTCTAATGGTAAAATTGACACTGTCTGATGGCAAAATAGTCACCTCCTTCAAATGAACGAGCATCATTTGGGAATTCCAACAGCCTTCACCAATTTGGGCTAATTAAAAACGTTGTTCAGGTTTTGGGTAAGATTAGAAAAATTTGGATAAATTAGGAGCATTTGGGTATGGTCCAACAACTGTTGCTAAATTTGGGCAAATGAGAAATGCTTTATAAAAATCTGTGTGAAGAAAAAATATTTAAAAATAGATTGGAAACATCTGGGTGAAGTCCATCAGCCAAATAAAATTTGGCACTTTGTAACAGTTTCATTAAATTGTGGGTGACTTCAAACAGTCATATTCAAGGTTGGCCTATATAGAAATGCTCCATTGAAGTTCGAATACATTTAGAAGCATCTAAATGACCTATAAGGACTTTAATCAACTTTAGATGAAATAAAAATCATTTGGGTACATTAAAACCTCAATTTAATTTGAGCAAATCAGAACAACTTCATTCAAGTTTGTGTTAAATTAAAAATATTTCCATAAGTTGCAAAAATATGGATAAAATATTGGTAAATTCCAACACACTAAATCAACTTTCAGCAAATGGCAATAGCTCCATTCAAATGTGGGCCAAGTGGAACACATTCAATCCAGTTTGGGTACTTTCCAACCACTTTATTCAGTTTTGGGCCACTTGAAACAGTTTTGGGCAACTTAAAGCAACTTTGGGCAACTTCAAGTTCAAAAGGCTTCAACTTGAAAAGGCTTCATTCCAAATGGGCAATATACAAGTGCTTCATTGAAATTTGGATACAATCAGAAACGTTTGAGCAAATTCCAACAGCCTCAAATGGAATGTGTTTAATTGAAACAGTTTCGATCAAACGCGGGTACCATTGGAAAGAACTGAGTGAAGTAGAAGAGGTTAATTCAGATTTGCATATGCTAACATATTTGGGTAAGTTGCAACAGCCCAAATCAAATATGGGTTAATTGAAACAAACTCATTGAAATTTGGGAAAACTTCGATATATTATAAAACTAAGAACATGTAGTGGTAACCCACTAGTCTAATTAACCCTAACTTTTATGAACATCAAATTGATGATGCTGGTAAGTGTTTTTCAGATATAACAACAAAAGTGTAGGGGAAGGTGGGGTAAAACGGGCACCGTTTTTTCTTTTCTGTACAAATAGAAAGTAAACAAGATATTGCCACAATCTTTAGTGAGTGAGAAGCTGGTGATGTCCTACGCATTTTTGCACAATTGCAATAAAATTCGTTAAGAAATCAAAATACAGGCCATTGATAAAGTTTTCTTCCAATGTCCCCTTTCATCCTGATGCTCGTAAAAAAGGGCCACAGTGTTCCTTTTTATCCAACAGGCAAAAAATCCTGATAAATTGTTTTTGTGCCAACTTTTAATAAAACAACGCATGCTCATTCCACACAACGAAAATAGCGAATATAGCATAGCTTATTACAACCAACTTAGATGCAAATATTGTCTGAAAATGTGCTTTATCCACGGTAGGCACTGCATTTTCATGGCACCATTTTTACGCAGTTTGCACTGAATCCACTTGTGCTTTTCTTTTCCCCGTTGTCACTTGTGCCGTCGGAACAGGTGAAAACCTAATTCTACAAGCTTTTAGGTTTCTTTGCTTTGTTAGCATCCTGGAAAGCGACATTTAAACCAAATCGTTTTGCTTTAACGTCAGTAATTGCTTTTTGCATGTCTGCATTCTCCCATGCAGCTCGATTGGTCNTTTGTAGGCTATGTATTTTCTACAGTAGGGATATCGTGTAGGCCTATAGCCTATTTTAAGTTAAAAAAAATGACTGCAAAAACTAAATAAACAAAATCAATTTAAATGTTTAAATTCTGCAAAAAACAACAACTCTCAAAAACTTCACCAGGCACGCAGCCAGGAGAGGTCGAAAGGCTACAGTCACACTCCCAAATTTTCCGAAACCTGAACTTTTTCAGACAGAACTGCACCTTGTTTAGCTATCCGGAATTTAAAAAGGACTACTAGCCTACCACTTTCTTTCTAGCAATTGTCAATCAGTCTAACCATGAGTTAAACTGGGTCACGTCCCGTCATGCCCCAGCTTTGCTGTCAAATTTTACCTGAAGAGGGTGCTCATTTTCAAAACCTGGTAGAGCTCTAGATACACGACAGGCTGCAATTTTATTGGGCAAATTTCTACAGCACTTCTTGCACCTTAGTATCATATATTGGACTTCCCCACAATGTTCATATACATGAGACAAAATCCATAATGAAATATCAAACCCTTGTAAGGCATACATTGATTTTGAACAGTCAAACATCTCTCAAGAGCTGAAAATACTTTCCAAGCGAAACTTCACGCGGAAGAAGCAAATATGGCAGTCGTTCGCACATGCTCCATCAGATGGAGCTAATGCTAACTCTTTAACGTTAACCCTTTTTTATAGTGGCCGGCGAGGGCGTTAAAGTTTCACCCTTTTTCTCGTCTACTTCTACAGCAACAAATGAGGCTGCACTTATTTCCTTCTTTATATTATTGTGTCTAATCGCATCACCTATCGCTACAATTAAATCGTTATGAATTCTGTTTAAGAAACCAGAAAACACAATAGAAGTCTATAAATGTCTAGCTAATTTTTCATCTTTCTCAGAAAGAATACGTAAGAGTTCCACATAGTCCCGACGATTGGAGGAGTTCGAACTCTCATCGTTACTACGAAATGCTAATTGCTGTTTGGCTAATTGAGGTTTTTTTAAATCTCTTGGTTTTCCCTTATAGCAGGGGTGGCCAAACTGCGGCTCGCGAGCCGCATGCGGCTCTTCAAACGTTTGCATCCGGTCTTTCGAGCTTTCCGAAAAGTTATATATTTGTTTTCAATTTTTTTTTCTATTACAAAGCGTGGAAATATTGCGAAAAAAAACTGGAAATATTGCGAAAAATAATTTTGATGTCACAGAAACGAGATTGCAAATAAATTCGGGTTGTGGATTTTTGTGTTGCGGCTCTTTGTAACTTGGGTTATACGATATGCGGCTCATACATAGAGCAGGTTCGTCCACCCTGCCTTAAAGCATTGTCAATGCTAATATTTAGTATCCGGTGTTCGTTCAAAGCCAAATCTATGTTTGTGCTTCCAAAGGTTTTTAGAGCAGTTTGGTTTTGAATGTGATTTGTTGACCTTTCATGTCTGCTGAGGCTTCTTGGCAGATTTTTCATCTCACAAAATCCTGTTGTAGTCCACACATTTTCATAGCAATTTACCCCAACGCGGCTTGTCGGTCAGGCCAGTGATGCCGTATCAGTGCGCAGGGCCGGCCTGAACAAATGCTTCTGCATGACGGTGACCAACTGAAATAGTTGAAGCGTTGTGCCGGTATGGGCGTCTCTTCAGCAATGTAGTTGAAGCGTTGTGCCAGTGTGGGGGTCTCTTCGGTAATGTTTTCGTAAACCTTCCGTGTGCTTCGTGGCCCCTCACGATTTCTTGTTTTTCTTGTTATTCCTCTATCCAATATGGAGACAACGAGTGCAAATCAAGCATAAAAAAAGTAAGGCGTATAACTGGTAAAACGTTAATCGCCAAATCTACTTCAAAATTCAGGAAAGATATTTGGCTGTCTATCTCATGATAAATGCGTTGCAAAACATTTGAAACCTTAATCGGAACAATTTGCATGCCTATGTGCGCCAATGTGGAGCCATATCTGAGCTATCTTTTACTTTTTTCTCTGTCTGTTTGCTGTTTACCTAAGAGTTTGATGTTAGAATCCCTTCATTTTTCTCTCGCTGCTGGATCCCTGTATAATGATGGGTGAATGGTGTTATAGTTGGGGGCGCTGTCAAAGTGTTTTGCTCATATCAGTGTTGATCGTGTGCAAACACCTCTTTTGAGGCAGATCAACTGAGCGACTGAGCGACGAGGCAACTGGAATTGGTCCCCAAAGTCCAAAACAGTGGTTTTTATTTGAGTCATTGTATAAGCAGGTGTTATCTGCGCCAAACGTAATCGCAGAGGCTTAATAACTTCCACTGCAACGAACGGCCTTAAAAAGTGATTTTAAATTTTCGTCAAAGCTTCTCACCATTCACTGATGCTTTAAACTTCTTTCAACGAAAATGTGCAGTTGATATCTAGAAACCTAAATGTTTGTATTTCTATATTTGTAGTTGCAACAAAAACGTAAATGCGTTTGCGAACAATGTTAAAAAAGAATGTGTTGTGCTTGTATGCAGCATTAGTTGTTGAGGTTAATTAAGAAATAATTCTCCAACAGAAATTATGACCAACCAATTACACGCAACTGTTTTTCAGATTTTTCGTTATCTTATCGTTAAGGGAGCTACATGTTCGGTTCCACTGATCTGTTAGGACATTAACCAGCATTTCACAGAGTGCCTGAAGGTTGTTATAGGGTTGTGTGCTAGGCCAGGAAGATAAACAATCATATCTGCCGGAATCTTGCTTTCCAGCCTCTAATATACTGTTGCGTTCTGACGGCCCGAGCAGCAAGCACGTAAAGCTAACAAACAATTGAGATCACGCTGTACTCACTATGTTATTGCATGTTCGCGCCACTTGGGTTACCGATTAATGCGAAGGCCAACCAGCTTGACGTAAACTTTGCAAAATCAAAGACAGTTTCTCATTTTGCCTTCAATTATGGTATTATGAAAGACGCTGATAACGTTAATGCTACTTTAAGAACAGGCCCACGGACGACCCACGTGGTCTTTGCGGGCTAATCGGTGCTCGCGGACGCGAGCGTGCAGAGGTCTAGTGATGTGAGGAGCAATTGATTGATTGTATGCTCATGTACCAAATTGTGGTTATGAGGAATGTGAGAAATACAGGCATTTGAAATACGTATACACGACTGTTGACAAAAAACAAGTTTCGAAAAAAATAATTAAAAATATTCAAAGAGTATTTCTTTCTTAATGTGATAGTATTCAATAATTGGTTTTATTCTGTGGGCCTGAGGCGTATGTGTAGAAGCATAATTCCTCTAGTAATATATGCACTGAGCACGATATTGCACTTAAACTTACAGAACGATCAGCCTATCCCACCAGGCAGCAGACTTTTTATTGTGCAGACGACTTGTGTAATGTAACCTAGAAAAATCTTAAAAGAGATTCGAACTTTCTCGGTGAAGCCTTGGACAATCTCATCCCATCTTACACAAAACATCACATCAGACCTAGTCCAGACAAAACCCAACTCTGTGCTTTCCACCTCAGAAACAGGGAAGCAAGTCGACAATTGTATGTTAGTTGGTACGGAAAGAATCTTCAACATGTAAGGCATCCTGTCTGCTTTGGCGTTGCCCTGGACCACTCTCTTGCCTAGAAAGAACACATCAACAACACCAAAGCAAAGGTGGAGTCTGAGAACAGCATACTCAGAAAGCTCAAAAATAATAGATGGGGTGCCGATGTAAAAACAGTCTGTACCACGGCCCTGGCTTTATGTTTCTCCGTGGCAGAATATGGTTTTCCTGTTTGGTGTCGATCGGCACACACCACAAAGTTAGAATCCAGCCGTGAATAGCGCATGATGCGCTATCACTGTCTGCTTAAAACTCACCAATGTAGAAAATATCTACTTGTTGAGGGTCATGGCTCCTCCATACATCAGAAAAACTGTGGCATCCCAACAAAACAAACTGAAGCAGAAAATCGATCCTAGGTATTCCCTCTTGAAGTGTGTGGTAGCAAATAAAAGATCGAAGTCTAGGCAAAGCTTCCTCCAATGCGTAAATGCCCTCAGCACCTCACAGCCAGCAACTTTTAATGTGGCAGGAACACCTCGCAGAAAAACCAAACAAGTTAGCCATCGCCCCACAGGCAGCATTTCCCTCTGGCTCCAGCGAGATGTGGCTTTTCTGGACCTGTTTAAACCGCCTGAGATATTCGGCGGGTCTCTGCAAAACCAATCAGGTCAAGTGGGCTTATAAAAACTTTGTAAGAACAAACGATGGACCCATCTAATTTTCGTTTCCTGCTATCAACAGCATGCATAAAAATAGTCCTTGCTGTTTTGTCTCCTAATGCGAGATTGTGCGTGGAACACGGGTGTGGACGCATATGAGGTTGGAGTGACTCGAGAAGAAGCCTGCGAATAAGTGTGTCAGAGTATCAGATATACCCACCAAAATATGGTACTTGTGAGGTACGAAAGGAAATGGAGTGGTTCATTTTTCTATTATCAATAATATCTAAAATTGTACAATAATGCAGTTTGATGCATTGCTGTTTTTCATATATTTCTGAAGTACAAACAAATTGCTAAGCTTATTGTTTAGTAAAAACATATGAAGAAGTGACTTGCTTTATTCCATTAGATTCTAGTGTTCTAGTGACTAGAACATGTGAACAAGTGGATTACACAATTACGAGTTTATCTTTTGCAAATGAGCCTTCCTATGGGAAAAAAATTGCACTACATCAGGTTTTACATACACTGCAAGGAATGCTCTTACTATGCTGATTAAAGCCATGAGCTTTTTTAGAACTAAAAGCGAAAAAATCTATCGCCAAATCGTCACGTATGTTATAGTCCTATGACACAATTCGCATTGCCACTAAAAATGAAACCAAGCAGAAAAGATACCATTGTAAGATGAAACGTTCTTTACTCACATATCCAGCTTCAAACTAGAAAGTTTAAGATGTCTTGGGTTTTGCTCACTGTTCTGTCCGTTTTTGTTTGTTTATGAAGTTTATCGCGAAATGATAAAAAATTGCGAATGATAAAAGCCGTCCACGCGATACTTTTCAACAATATGTCGCTGCCATTTTGATGTCTCCCTTTTCACGTGCCTAGTTTAAGAACCCAGTTTCAAGTGAGAATTGGGAGATGACTACAGGTCGCAGAATAACAAAAGTCTAAGAGGAATTGGCCAGCTTACAAAGAGGGGAAGAGCGATTGGATAACGAAGGCAGTGTTTAATCTCTCCCTGGGATCACTTGACGTATGCCGCATGCTCCATCACGCAAGTTCGCATCAGATCCAAACAATGTTTGTTAGTATCCTTGCAATGCTACAAGTTTTCGGCTCCGATTCCAATCATCCAAAATCGCATGGCCTCTGAGTGTTTCACGTGAATATCTACAACTCCAAGTGTCCAGCTAAACCTCAGACTGGCATCCGACTTTTGCTGATAGTGTGGTCCCGCTAAATATCTATCATTGTAACAACCTCTACAAATAACAGCACCACGCTAATCAAAACAATATATATTTATGTATAAGCCAACGGTGTATGAACAATCTCAATGTCTTCGTAAAAAAGTGAAGACATCTCGAAGCTGTTGTAATTCTAAAATAACACTGTAGCTTATTGGAAGTTTAATTTATGCTTTTCCGTAGATTCATCGACGACATAATTTGGCTAACCTTGGCAGAAATGCATAATCAACTCATCGAACAGGAGATCACGTCAGCATTTGCCCACAGTGTCTTGGAATTAATGTTTCGATCAGCATGCAAAGCTGGCAAGACTGACCGGTTTTCAATCACTGCAAAACTGCTGATAATCTTGTACTTCTTACTAAACAATTTGTAAATCCCACCGTGGAAGGGAGTTCATTAGCGGTAAATCACTGTACCCAAAAGCGGCATTTGAGTCAATCTTAATTCGTGGGACAACTAAACCAAAAGAAAAGATCGCAGAACCAGCCTGAGCTGACGTAAGAAAAAGTGGTCTTCACAAACTTTGCTTTGGACAAACGGCATCAAAATGGGAAAACCGCGTTTCCCAACATGTGACAAGAAAGAAGTTTCTCCAACTGCTAACTTTATTTAAATATTTTTAAATACACATACACCTATGATCTAGGTAAAACCCACCAACTTAAAACACAAGTACTTATAGCTTCATATAACATAAAAATAACGAAGCAAAATTCTTCAGAATCTTGCAAGCAATGTGCAGTTGGTGGATGGCATAGAGAGCACAACAAATCCGTGATCCCAAATGTTTCACGTGCCCAGGCAAAAAATAACATTAATCACTGAACAAAGCTTGACATGGTGCAAACTATGGCACTTATGTTGCAAATTGTGTGATATGACCCCAACAGCATGTTTTTCTTGCGATTGTCAGCTCACGGAGAACTTTGAAACGAATCAACTATGAGCGGGATGACGACGACCAAAATATTGCGTTATCGCATGGCTATACAGTGTTTCATCATAAACGCCTCAACCATTAATGTCACTTCCTCAGTCAAAAAGCAGTGTGCAAATACGGCACTCACATGGCGTTTGCTCAATCACGGAAACATAATCATACACAGGATGACAAAGTGTGGCTTGGAAACCAATGCAGCAATATGAAAACAGATGCCAGGGTGATTTTTGTCGAAGCACAGCTATAAAAGTTAATTTGTTTTTAAACGATAATCTTGCAATGCGCGATAGCCTGAATGATTCATGTATGTCACGTCCCGTCGAGCGTCGACAGAAACAACACATAATAACTAACAGCAAACACACAGAAGGTCATAGCAATATATTCAGAGTCACCAGCTCTGAAAACAGCAACTGAAATTGGGATCGACGCATCAGGTACACCAAATAGTAAACATATGCAACAAATCAACGGTTTTATCGCGAAAGGTACAATTCATATTGACAAGTCGATTTGAGTCCGAATCAATCACAATAAGCAGCAAGGAATTTGAGTCGAATGCTTAAACACGATATTGTTGTTGAGTTAATTCGAGGGTCAGCTTTCAAATATTTTGAATGTTTCACATTTTGTGTTGTACATGAAACCAAGTGAACTACAATTAAAGAAATGCATAAAATACGTTTGGGAAATTTGAGAAATTTCGTAGTGGTATATTTAGTAAAACCGGAGATGTTGACGAAAAAGAAAAAACGCTGAATATTCTTTGAAGACAATAAAGTGGTAACAGAACCACATGCAAAAGCGTTGAACCGGTCATTATGATTCTCTGATTTTGCTGACGGAATTCAATACGCTCACTTTTTCTGAAAAGATGATTCAAGTCCAGTCAAGTCATTTACATCCATGAAGAATTGTGTCGACCGGGTTTCTCGTGAAACTCTTTGCGAGTGTTGTGGCAGTACGGTGTTGATGGCAGCCTGTTGCTAACCTTCAAGTCATTATATTCCTGCTCCTGCTCAGCAGTTAGCGCCCGCGTCGGTCGAGCTTCAATCACAAAAGTTCAACGTGAGTGCTGGACTCCGACAAGGATGTGTGTTGTCACCACTCCTTCCCATGGTGTGTATGAATGGTATAAACAGTGACAGCAGTGTTAACGAAGTTATCGCTGTTGGGAGCCGCAGGAAAACCGTTTTTTTATGCGGACGATTTGGTACTGTTAGCATCACTTCAACAGGGCCTGCAGTACATGCACTTGATCGGTTTGCAGCTGCATGTGGCCAAGCCGGAATGAAAATCAGCACTAAAAAGATCGGAGTACTATGTCTCTCCAGCAGTGGTGTAGGAGGCTGGAGTTCAGGGATGCAAGTACACCCCGAAAAGTTTTGATGTGTCAAAAATTCGGGCAAAAGTCCTGAAAACCTAGGTAAAATACCTGAAAATCCGGAAAAAAATGCTGCCCAACTTTGTTTGACTTCACAGAATGGCGCCCAACGTTTTTTTACAAAAAAGCACATGCACACGTTTCTTTAGATGTCACACCAAAAAGGACTCTTTATGGGAGAAAATTTGTAGATTTGTAGGCAAAAATCACACAAAAGCCTTTTTCGGGCAAGTTTGGGGAAATTCTGGCAAAAATCCTTCGCTCCCCAAGAATTTGNCTGCTCCTACACCNACGCTCTCCAGAAAAACAAGGCTGTGAATGCTGCTAGTGAGCGACAGTACACTGCAGCAGATGCAGATGTTTAAGTACCGTGGGGTGGTATTCACCAGTGACGGAAGGCGATAAAGGAGATTGATACACGGTTTGCTAAAGCAAACACAGTTCTGCTTGAGCCTTGTCCTTCTGTAGTAACAAAACGGGAGCTTTCAAACATCCAGAACTGTCAGTTTTTAAAATCAGTTTTTGTTCCAATCCTCGCCAATGGTCCTGAATCTTGGAAATTGACTGAAAGAATATACTATAACCAGTTCAAGAGGCAGATATGAGATTTTTGCCATGAGTTTTGGTGTGACAGTTCGTGGCAAAGTGCGCAGCTTTGAAATTCGTGAAGCCCTAAATGTCCAGGGACTTCTCCTAATAGAGAAATCCCATCTGCGTTGGTTCGACCGTGTTTTCGGAATGTCCGAGTAAAAATCGGCAAGGTAAATCCTAAGTCCTGCTGGCTACACCCACGGGAAAATGCCTCAAGAAGCCTCAAAGCACCGGGTATAGTGACCACATCTCCGACTTTGCTTGGTCCCGTCTTTTTGTGGAATGAACCAGCCGAACTATCTGATATTGCTGCTGACCGTTACGTTTTTCGAATCCTCTTTGGGCTGCTGCTCTCGCGACGCTCCTCAGATGAAAAATGGGCATGAAAATGAATGAAAGATAAATGAATTGTGTCATTGCAAGTCACTTAGAAATATACCTTTAGTCAGACTCTGGTCAAGTGAATAATGGATGAACAAAGTGTTTCGTAAACTATCAAACGTTTGCAATTAAATTTCAACTGGAGAAAAGAATGAGAAAAAAATGCGTACGAAGGTGTTGCCACCCGTGTTTTCCTTTTGAGTAACATCTGTGACAATTTTATCCTGAGTATCCTTCTCTCAGGACATTATTCCGTCCAGTTTTGCGTGTTCAAAGTCTTCAACTGGCAAATCCGTGGCTTCTTATTTGAACATCATTCACTTTAATCTTAATAGTTCATGTAGCATTTGAAACAGAGTTTCCCATTTGGCAAAATGCCATGTTTCAAGAAACAAGGCTCAGCGTTGTAAAGGGCTTAGTCCACAAAATGGATGTTGGCCAATGCCGCAGGCAGAGTCATGGGTCAGGCAGGGTTTTTTAGGTCGGGTCGAGTTCGGGTCCAAGTTTGTCAAAATGTTCTGGCCGATTTCGGGCCTGCGGACAAAATGTTTTTGCAACAACAGACACTTTTGTCGCTAGTTCTTGTTGAAGCAATACAGTTGATAAAATCCTCAATAAAAACGATTAACTGAAATTATTTAATCATGTGTACTTTGCTACGCCACCAATACCCCGTAGTTATGCATATCTTGATTCACTCTGTAAATTTAGCCATTTCCACAGCTCAACTCATTTCAAGTAAATTGTCACACTGTGTTTTGTCAAGTGATGCGAAAACATCACAATGTATTCCTGAAGACACATATGCTCATTAGACTTGGGACAATGGCAGAAGATGCTAATTTCGGAGATAACCGATGAAGATATGACTCCCAGAACGGGCAAAAACATTAAATATCTGGATAAAAACAAAGGATAGATTGTCTGGCTCAAATCTTTAGAAATCGGAGATATAAAACTTTTCATCCTTTCTTTGTTTCTAATTTCTTCGTTTGATTCGCCACTATCAGTCTTTACTATTGGAGAGCATTAATTTTGTTTCAGTATCGAGAAAAAAAAACGAGAAAAGTTTATTAGATAAATAGAAATTGTATTGAGTAACGTCTTCACTCCCACACGCAAAACGCTAGACTTTTAACATGCATCGCAGTAAAGAGAAATGAAAAAAACACATATACATGAAAGAAAATGAGGACGTATACATTGCG
>JGI24021J15306_10006369_pt1 | contig 14195 bp, 13 predicted proteins | sample Ectturendosymbi1_FD_15306 | JGI IMG/M metagenome (IMG submission 15306) | reverse complement strand
TTTTGGCCCTTACTTGGGCACCAGAAACGCTAGGAAGTCGATCTAGGCCTCTAAAGCTTCATATTCCAGCCTAGAATACAACCAAACTTGGAGCCAAAATTTTGACCCTTTGTGGAGGTGATGATGTCATAATGAAACAACCAAAAAAAAGCCAAAACCACCCTTTTTCTAACCCCACCCACCGAAAACCCCGAACCCAAATCTAAAATGCTTTTTTTTCAGTGCAAACTAGAAGACTTCATGAGTCTTTCGAGGGCTCGTATAGCTCGCTAGCATCTTCTGGCGGGGAGTTATCGCGGGTTATAGCGAGCTACTGTAGTCGCTAGTGGGAGACTCATGCATTTTCTGAATTTGGGGGTAAAATGGGGTTTTGGGCCATAACTTTGGTTCCAGACATGATAGAAGGTCAAGCAAGGGCCCTATCGAAGCGGGAGATCATCTAGTTCCAAAAAACGTTTGAACCAAAATTTTGACCCATTGGATTGGCGTCCAGGGCCCGTCAAAGTTGGTCAAAAATACCAAAACACCCCCACTTTGCGAGCCTCTCCCAGGCGAACCCCTCACCCAAATCAAAAAATGTTTTTTTTAATAGAACCAAGAAGATTTGCCGCATCCGTAGAGGGTTTGAACAACTCTCTAGCTGTAGCGGCTGGCGAGTTATAATTAAAAAATCTTGCGCCAATTTATTGTCTCGTGCGGTCGTTAAAGGGAACATCTCCCCGACAAAAATACTTGTGTACCATTCTAGGAAATATAAATTGCAAGGTAATCCTCCATTAAAAATCATTTTAACGAAAACTTTTTAAATATCATTGCAAGTTGATATTGACTGCGAAAACATAGCCACTTAAGGTACATTTGAAAGCTCTGCTTTTGAGCAAATGTACCTGTACAATAACTATGTAAGACCGCACAACAATTCCTAAATATTTGTTACAAAACTTTAAGTATTTTAAGGACAGTATTGAATATAGACCACAGGATTTTTCTTTGATGATCATTCTAACCTGTACATTTAATAAACACATTTGCACAACAGCCAAACTTACACATTTGGAACCTTATCTCGTACGTATTGATCTAAACCCTGCAGTTAAGTTATTGCAATGTTACGCGGAGCCTGACTTCTTTCTCTTTGATTCTTTGGCATTCCATGAACCTCAGGCCGAAAAGCTCTGATGGTGAAAAATGTTTTGGCCGCAGTGCCGGTTCGATCACTGGTAGCAGAAAATAACTTAAAAAAGCATCCGTCTATGGCCGTATTTAATTCGAATCGCATGCCCCTACGTTGTTTGTGAGATTTCAGGCTCTCTCCACTCTCCAGTTAAAATCTTAAATATAGTGGAACAACCCTCCAAAAACATGAATTGAAAGCCCATGTAACTCTGCAGCGGATTCCCAAACCACTGGAGAAGCAGAACATGTAAAGAAACTAACAACGTTTGTTGCTTGGGCTTTGTGTTTCATCTGCACTGCATATTCGTTGATTCTTCAGAAAGTGCTTAAAACTTGTTTTTGGTGGTATTGTTTTCTTAAACTAGCTTTTTGTTTATATTGCAGACGCGCGTCAGCATTACCAGCGGGTGGTATTATTACGCGAAAGTTGGAGACAGCCCTTTCAGCCTAGCTGTGGTCTTACCAGTCGGCTATGGGCATACAAAATTTAACTACTCGAAAGGCCTACGATCGAAGATATACGACCCAAAAATTGATGATTACCACTGCGACGCGGTGAGAAGTGCAGTACATGTGTCCATAGGCGTATCCAGGGGGGCAAAGTAGCAATGTTCCCCCAAGTTTCTAGCATATCTGGTTGTTTTCTGCTTCAAGGGGCGGCGTCCCAAACCAAACGCTGTTGCTCGCTGGGATCAAATAGTCAAAAATAAAAAAGTTTTGCAAAGAATCTGCTAACGGAATGAAAATTATGTAGATTAGGTTTCTTCAAAATCACAAATTGAGGGAAGAAAACGAACTACCTCTCCGCATTCTGTAAAAGAGTTTTTTTGGTGCGTTTACACATAATTTTACTAAAGCTGGAAAATTGAGAAATACGTTGCATACTACAGTGCCTTGTCTCAACGAACAGGGCGTGGTTCACGATCGATTGTCATGGAAACTTCACTTGCAAAAGACGATTTCATGACACCAGCACAAACGTTTGTGACGTTGGAAGTTTCCATGACAACGTTGGAAGATGCGCTGCCAGGCTTTTTGTAACATTGAAATGATAGAATTAGTTTAAATGTTCGGTTTGTTCCACGCTGTTGATAACGGATAAACAACGATTAGGAAATCTCACTAAATAGAAATTGAATGACTTCATATCGTTATTTTTAAACAGACGCAGATGGTTTGGGTTTCATGATAGAAGGACAGCGATTTCTTTTTGTGTTTCTGCAAACAGATGCAAAAGTCGAACTGGTCTTTCGTCATCAACAGAGTGGCTGCAATCTGTTCGTTCTGGGCCAATGACGTCACAATCCCGAACGAGTGGCGCTATTGTCTATTCAAGAACGAGGACACTGCGAGCACTGTGGGGAAACTCCCTCAAAAAGAGATGCTGAGGCAATATCTGCTCGAAAAACACAACGGGACAATAAAATGTACGTCAAAAAAGTTGCTAACACAGCTAAATTTCTTTGTAATTCAAGTCTTTATACGAGTCAAAATTTTTGTTTGACGATTGTAGTTGCAGGTTCACCCATAAATGATCAATGTTTTTCCTGCTCAGGTAACCTTAAAATACTTAACAAGTCAGGTAATGGAGGGTGTAAGCCACCCACATTTTCTTAATGTGTTCCTGGAACACGTGACTTCCGTTATGTCCATACCAAACTATTTTTTACTTCCATATGTCCATTGTTAATCACTTTCACAAAAAAAATTGATCTGCGCAGCGATACATATATATCATACAAATTTTATCCAGGGTACCACCAAAAAAGGGACTTTTTAGAGGGAATTTTTTGTTTGTGCGTAGAAAACGTCATGCACGTGTTAGATCCGCTTTTTTCATATAAATTCATGGTTTAGGAAGGTTCTTTACATGTAAGGTATCGGTGGTCATATCTGGCCAAATAGGTTTTGCACTTAAAATCGCATTGAAATGTTAACTTAGTAAGGTGTCCGAAATTTGATACATATCAGGTAACCATGGGTGGTATGGTACCCTATACCCCCTTTAATAGACTTTCAGGAACATTTTTGCAAAATAATTCTGGCACCATTCCAGTAGTCTCTGAAAATCAGGAAAAGTCATGGAAGCACAGGTTTCTAACATTTAAGTATAAAATAATATCAACAAAAAAAGAAAGTGGTGGGTGTGGCCCACCCGAGTTATCTGAGCAGGGTTAGATTTCAGGTTGAATTTTTGAACTTTGTAATCGTCTCGTCAATTCGAGCTTTCACAGTTGCGTCTCTCTTCTAAATTTCTATTTACTGTCGTTTTCACGATTAATTCTGCGGAGACATAAGAAAATTTTGGTATCCCGATTTCAAACGTGGTTTGGGGCGTATCCACAGCTATTTGGTGTTCAATCGTTTAAACTTTCGCAGCGCACCACTTTCTTCTGAATTTTTATGCAATTTAACATAATGCGCGCCTCTTTACGACTCTCCTGTCCCACACAATGCGGACATGTCACCCTTTTCTGGAAAATTTAGAAAAGCCGTGCCGACGTTGCTGTAAAATTTATCGACTCTTTTGCAGGCAGTGAAGATATGGTCAACAGCGTCTTGTTCGATGTCTACACCACCTCCTTTATTGAGCCATACTGGTTGGACCATGGAGAAGCAAAAAACCTGTCGAGGTCTTTCAAATACTTCTATCTTAGTGCTTTGTTATACTTTAAATGCTTCCTAACAGCATAAGATTTAGGTTAAGAAGTCAAACGGGAAATAGACCTGGGATTGAGGTTTTCAATTGGTTCTCCTTTGAAAATGGCTGTGATTCTGAGTATTGAAATAGAATAAATTTCAACTACTTGATGCGGTGAATATAACGCAAAGATCGAAATCGAAAGCATTTTGCCCCACTTATTCTGAATTTGTATGTCATTCTTTGGTCCGGCTGAGGCTTTTCTGGGTGAAAACACCTGGTAAGTGCAGAATGATAGATCAAACATTCTTCATAGTCCAAAATATCGACTTCCTAGCTTCTTTTCCGACCTCAATCGAAGACAGTTGTCACCGCCAAAAGGGGCAATAAGTCCAGTAGTCCATTTGGAAAGTACCGGGAGGTTCAAGCAACAAACCTAAACTATTAAAGTGCAGTAACGAAGACATTTCGTTCATCCACTGTGCACGTCAACTTTTCTTTTTGTTTCTTTAATATTCCGTCACTGTACTGTTGTTGTTGTACTAACTAAAGCTGTAATTTGCTTTAAGCCAGGGTTATGACACCAGCGACCCACGGGCCAAACGCGGCCCGCGTGAACATTTGAAATGACCCACATAAGGAAATTTGTTACGTAAGTTACAACATAGCGCTAAAACTAGACTCCATGATGAGCAGATATTTGGACAGTTAGTCAAGACACGTCTTTCGCGCTCCTCATAGTTTTCTATGCTTGTTTTCTTCAGGAAGATAAAGCTAGAATTTTAGCATATAATCAATTATTTTTGCGGCCCGCCTGCGATATTCCATAATTCATGCGTCCCGTGATGTTAAACGGGCCCCCCACCCCTGCTTTAAGCAAATGCTTTGGATTGCCACTCAACCATAGCCGTAGTTTCTCCAATTACGGTTTGTTGGCGTATCATGTGCATCTGCAACTTTTTCCCCTGTAAAATCTTTGAAAGAAGTGTCTTTCCCAGGAAAGGAGTGGAAATGACGTTTGTTATCACCAAAAGTGGGATGATCAGAAGGTATTGGCACCTGAACGTGCTGGAGGACTATCGGAAAAGCAGGGATGACATATTCAGGTATTTACTTCACCGACGGCCACTTGCAAACAAGATTTCCACAACTAAACTTGTGTACACAAACAGCAATTCTTGGCCGCTACACTGCTTGTGGAAAACGCCTTGACTTAAACATTTTGCTTGCAGAAATATATTATGCCGAAGGATGCTTGTGCTAACTCAAAGGCTGGATTATAAAGGATGACGTGTACAACGTGTATGGATCTCAGAAAGTAATCAGATTAGATTGGTGAATGAGAAATAAATTTTGGTCTCAACATGGGCTGAATAGTTACACACTGATAAGATTTTGACAAATCTGTCATTGTCAAATTAATTTATTTTTCCCAACAATATGGAGTGAAGAAATGCGTAAATGGAACTAACAAGAAAAAAATTTCCATCATTTGGAACTTTCATTAGCTTTAATGCAAGCACATAAAACTTTAAAGCATTCACATCATTACTACCACTGAAGGTAACAATAATATAATTGATATAAACACATAAAACCTTTTCAAAAATCGTTTTGTCAGGTGTTTTTATCCTTTTCTCAAGTATTAATCCGAGCCCGGGAGGTCACGCCACACGCTACCTGGGCTGTTCACCACAACCCTGGGTGTAGGCATAAATATGTCCATGTTCTAATTCATAAACCAGTGGTTCACAACCGGGGAGGAAGTCTTCCCCATGGAAGAATTTCATGAGTTCAGGGGAGGAATTTCCACTTTATAGTTAAGTTGCTTATTCATTATAAGTGTTGCAGTTCTTTTTTAAGTTGACATCGGCTCTTTCAATTAGTTATATCACTTAAGATTTGCAAGTTATTTCGTGGTCTATCACACGTTTTTGTTGACAAACTTGAGTGCCATTTTTTGACAACAAATAGTTTTTGTTCCACGTTTGTCAATCAAGTTATTGACGTCAATAAAGACCATTGTCCCAACTGTAGTTAATTCTAGCCTACGAACCCGAACAGGGAAGTAATGAAAGTTCTATAGGAGAGCAATGGAAAGTTCCAAGATGAGCAAAGCGAGGAATGCATCAAAAAAGATTGGGAACCACTGTCATAAACATTTGCAAAGAGTAGATCTTTCGAAGGATGGGGAGCGAGAAAATAAAACTCAAGACGCAAGCCTTGGTCGTGGTCATCATGCAAGAGTTTTTCTCCTAAAGCGCGGTTGTTGTTGTCGGCATTTTGTTTCTTCTCGATGCTTTGAGGTCAAATCTATTAACGTTTAGGTACTGCACATAGCATGTAGCTTATAAGTGCGAGTATAAGGCCACTTCGAACAGCAAAGGTTCACTAAGCGAGTAAGCGAAGGTCTGCTATCGAGCAGAATGTCGTCGCAACTGCACATTTTTCGAGAGTTGTTTAAAACAATGATAAGCATCAAGTCCTTCAATGGTTTTGTTTCGGTAGACTTAACTGTGTTACAAAAGATGAAGCGGCATTACTTATTACCAACCATTTTGATATACTTTGGCATAGGTAACTTGAACGCGATAGTAAAATCTGGTGCAGCATCGCCACATTTCTTTCTGCTACGGAACGCCAATGCTAATGCGTTCTTCCAGTTACTTCATGGCTATAATTCTGTCAGGTTCAGTCGAACTGAATATCCTGCCATTTACCGCCGAGTAGCCTCCTACCCTCCATCAACTTGGGTCTACACTGTGCCCCAGAGCGACATAAAAGGGAATTCAATCGGACGCCGGGTGGTTGTGGCTGCGAAAGGCATCTGGATTCAAGAAGCAGTGATGGGTGGTGAGCCTGGTTGATGATCATTCAAACCTTTCACAGACAATTTTGCACCACACACCTTTTTTTCTTGATCAAGGGATTAAGTAGCGCTTTCGTTCAAGATAAGGAAGCTTAAGTTTACCACTTTCGGATTTTCAGTGCATGTTAGAATATCCAACAAATCTACATCCCTTATCTTGTGCTTTTGCTTCATAGGCATTGATTGCTTCTGACAGCTCGTGACTTATCTTCGGAGACAATCAACTTCTTAAAATGTTGATTTCAAAATGAGACCAGCGCTCTTACAACGGTTGCACCCTAGGGTGCACCAAAATACGCGTGGGGTGTACCACTGCAAGGGGTTCACAAGGGTGCATCACAAACATGTTACACTAAACAGATTATTTCCTCGATTTTGTTGTGTCTTTTATGTAATATTGTAGTACAATAGTCTCCTTGCAGGATGGTTTTCATACAGCTCTTCATCTCGGTTTACCTTTTTTAATAAATAGGGTGCATGAGTTCATCAAAACATGTTTAAGGGTGCACCATAACAAAAAAGGTTGAAGAGCACTGGCTTAGACTACGCATTGAACGACGTGTCAGTTGCTTCACAGCAGCTTTTCAAAAAATTTTGCGAACGTATCTGATCTACTCATTGCCGAGCGCAACATGGCGTTTTGATTGCGATTAATGAAAGTGGATCTTAGTGATGCGTATCATATACTATTACGTGTCTTTGATGATGTTTTTTCAGTGTCTGGTCTTCTGATTAAGTTCGATAACTTTGAAGCCGAATTCTTGGGTGAAATCAAGTCTACCAGCAACCAGTGCGCCAATGTAGGTAAAAAATGTGGACTACCTTGTGACGTGTTCCAGTGGAGCACAGTAAATGCGACGTGTACAATTTATGACTTAACTTTAGGAAGGAAATATTTTTGGGCTCTGCGATAATGCTGCACGCACGTATCAGTCCACACAATATTACTTGTTACGGACAAGCAGGTTATTGTGGCCTGATAATTCTGTTGCGATAACATTTTGTCGGTGACCGTCTGCCCAGGATAGGATACCAAGGCACCCATAGGCCAGGGGTGGATCCATGGGGAGCTATTGGGGCGATTGTCCCCCCTAAAATCTACCAAAGTAACTTTATTCACCATGATTTTGTACAATTCCGAAAACAGCATTCACGATATAAGGTCATTTTGCCGTCCATTGTTTTGTTACAGCAGTGTTATGAAGTATAGGCTACTTCATCTCTCTTATAGTAGTGAACCCGTAATGAGTCTTGACTACTAAATATTACGGAAATCCCCCCTTAGCCTTACTGTCTGGATCCACCCCTGCCTATAGCTGATCAAACTTGACATTAAGGTTCTGAATCTGTAGGATGTGGGATGATTTTCAAGGCAATAGGACTATTAAATAATGAAACATTGATTTCAAGAAATAATATGCTTTGTACGCTGCGCAGAAGAACACTGGCTACAGCTGCTACGTGGTGGATGAAAACGCCATGGTTCTTCTGTCCAGCAGTGGCCAAGAAGTAAGTTATTTACCTGTGTATTTTTTGTGGATGAGGTTGCTTTAGAGGTTTCAGGCCGTTTGGTCGGTATTATGTTGTGGAAGTGTCAATTCTTTCGAGAACCATCTACGCTGCGAGACCACACGTTCACTTTATGTTCGAGATCGATTTTGAGACTAGGTTTGGTATAGGTTGAGACTATAGGAAACCATAGCCTAACACATGCTACCAATTAGGCGTCTTAAATTTTACTATTTGGTTTACGTCTTAAATTTTACTACTTGGTTTTTGTAATTGGACTTACCGTAAAACCTCTGTTTCACCGCCATGGCGCTCTATTTTTCAACCCTTCCCCCATAGTGGTGTTCTATTAGAGGTGACGTTCAATTAGACGGCGACGCTCTATTTTTCGACTAGCTCTAGCTGGTCAGAATTTTGAGATAAAATTTATTAATGAAAAGAAAAAACATCTAACACATTTACATAATTAGCAAAAGAAGCGAATACAGGGTGATTACTGGTAAGTAATCATAGATTCACTGGTGGCGTGATCCTCGCGTAACTTCAGGTCAATGCAGTTTCGCGCTATCGACTAGGTCTTATTTTGAAAGTAGGGCTTATATTAAAATCATTCTGGAAATTCAGCCTAGGTCTTATTTTTAGGGCAGGTCTTATTTTTGGAGAAACACGGTAGAAAGAAGATTTCAGCCGTAACTATTTCCAAAATAGAAGAATTCATCAAAGTGGCGTTCAATTAGAGGGTGGCGTCCTATTTTTCAACGTTTCCTTTATAGTGGCGTTCTATTAGAGGTGGCGCTCAAATAGAGGTTTTACGGTATGTGCATTTCTAAAATCTTGAATTATTTACCAGCTATGATAGCACATTGAAATAGATTTGTTTGAAACTTAAAACTAATTAAATTTTCACAAAAATCTTCGCATCATTTTATTCAGACACTGAAGTTTTGCAGCAGAACGGTTTTATTCACTACAGGCCAACGTTGCAACAGATAAACTCCCTGCACTCGGCACGTTATCATTTTTCAACGACAAGTTTGCTTCAGTCTTGTGTCCATTCCAGTAATTTTCCCGTTGTCCTTTTTAGGTAAAAAAAAAACTTGAAGAATACCATTCACAACATTTTCCAACACCTGAAAAACTCTAATTTCAAATTACACGCGTTTGTGAATACCAGGATATGAAGTTACAATGAAGTTTCATCTTTTTCTGAATAGATTGGCGTTGAACAGTGGTCAACTACCTGTAACGAATACGTGTGAGAAGCTCGCTGGTTAGNGTCGAGCACTCCACCGCAACAGCTTTCTCGGAACCAGCCAAGCAATTCCCGCAGTGATAACCAGCGTTTAGAAACAAACCTGAACGAAAAGAACATGATTAAATCCCTGGACAGAAATTTAATCAGATTTAATTGGTGTACAAAACGTTCTATTTTTTAAATAGTCTATAGCTTCTGCGGTGACAGCACAAATAGATGCTGTCTGCAGCCGCTTGGCAAGCGCATTCGTACGAGAGTTAAAAGCAGCTATTTTTTCAAGGAAGTTAAATTCTTTGGCCTTATCGACGGCCACGTCATGTCCGGGCTGGTGGAGAGTGGTGCCTTTACTCGATTGGAGATTACTGACTATGCAGCAGTTTGCCTTCGGAGCAAGGATTCCAACAGAACCAATGCTTCCGGCAGCCGACATTTTGTGGTAAGCACAAAAAAAACTCAACTTGTAAAACACGTTTGTCATCAAGGGAAAGTCCAGTAATTGCCCCTGGTAATTGAAATCTGCTTAAATGAATATTTGGTTGGGGTTTAAATAAACATTTGGCTCGAATAGCTGCTCAGCAGCTGTCACGAGATCTAGTGCGGCCTAGCAGCGGACTACAAGAACTGGCTCAAACGATGAAGGCTGAAAGTTAGGAATTTGCAGGTTTTGCAAAAATTTCAAAACATTGCGCCTCCGAAAAAATTGTACTTTTTGTTGTTTGCAAACAATTGTCAACCATTAAGTGCATACAGACACATTGCCAACCACCAGGAGTCCATGCCCACAAAATACGACCATGTCCATGACAGCGCAGAGCGCTTCTGAAAACGCAACAGGAACACGAAATTGTAATAAATATAGAATTTTACCCTTTACAAGATGCTAGGAAAGTGGGCAATGCTTTTCCTTAGAAAAATTAAGCAGCCCATGCAACTCCAGACAAAAAGGTACCAGGAAGTTGTAGCCTCAAACTGCCGCTGAAAAGCTATTGTCGCTTTCTTTAAAGCAGTTCAAGTTGTATGCAAAGTTACTTAAAACACCCTCAGAATCAATGCTCGTTTGTTCTAAACACAATGGTTTATTTTGTGTTTTGTTTTTCGGTACTTTTTTGGCTGGTAGACGTGTCTGAGTTGTTGTACAAACGAAGGAGCTTGTGGCTGAAAACAGATTTCCCGAAATACTATTTCTATGTTCAAATGTTATCCATCTTGAACGAAGCGGACACAAACTTGATTTCTGTGCTAAAAAGACGTTCCGTGCGTCTCGCTCAAAGCATGACTGCGTTGCGCAAACCGAAACTTGACGTTTTCAACAGCAGCCATGTCTTAAATTTTCTCAATGTTTCTACGACTTTCTCTGCAGCACAGAGAGCAAAGTTGCATGTGCTTGTTCTTGTTTGCTTTTTTTGTTTTTTTAACTCAACTTCAAGCCCGAGCCAATGTGTTTTTGCAGACACCCCACGCCCTGGTCGTTCGTGGTTTTTGGTGGATGCACAGAATATTAAGGTTAGTTTGTGAGCAAAGAACTACTGTAATACCTATTTGTAACCTGGATGTGATCGAAGTAAAGCTATTTTCGATTCCCATGCAGGTTCTTCCTAAACCTAAACCTAGTCTTCTACGAACTTCTATCCGTTGCCTTCTCAACGGCCGAAGCTGTTGAATCGTCGTTCATCAATGACAATCGCGAAAAGTGAGTAGGCTCCTGCAAGTCTTTGTGAAGCATGTACATTGTGACTGGCAGTTTCATAAAACAGGCAAATGTTTGTTGAATAAAAACACGTAAACAAAAAAAGGGATAAATGGTGGTGTAAAGCAAAAAAGACCAATAATCAGTGAAGCAAAAGAGACCTATCATCATCCGTCCTGTTAAGGAAAGAAGATTGATAGCGCAGTACACAACCTCGCCTTTTCAGATGTAGCGATTGCTGCATATCTGCGCTTGCAGTAAACTCAATGCAAGGCCTCTACTACAAAAATCGGCCCGAAGCAACGCCTTTCCGCGCCACCCCGTGTTTCCGCAAATGTTGCTGTGCAAATGACGCGGCCGGTTTTTCCAGCGGCATGATTTGGCAGTTACTATCACGGAATGCGCAAAAACGATCAAAACCAACACTCATCGATCGTCGCCCGCGTTACCAGGGACCGCGCTCGGGCTTTAGCCAATGGGGCCTGTTAAAATATTCGCGACTGTCTCGTCAACCAGAGCAATTCTTCTTTTGATCCTGCAGCTCAACTGGAGAGGCGAATGCGGACAACGCACAATATTTTTACTCTGGGAGACTTGAAAGCTACGCGTAAACAGCAATTTTGCCATAAACTAGTCAGTGGTTGGAGACTGGAACGTCACTTCACACAGAGGACAGAGCACGAACTTGTCGAGGAGGCCAAACGATATTCCCCGGGTGCTGTCGGCATCTCTTCGACTAAGCATCGTAGCTTTTAGCACTGTTGAGCTGGTCGATGGGTGGAAACTATTCCATTCAGGCGTTGAGCACAGTCTTCGCCCTGGCTGTGGTGGGGATACTTGTACGCCCTCAGTTGGAAGGTTTGTTGATGAATGGATTCCACTGGAAGGAAGGGTGTTAATCTTGAGGTTGCATCTAATAGACCGAATCTTGTGTTTGATACAGCGCAGGTATATGGTTTAAATTCAAGCGTTTAGTACGCAGAATTCGTGTAGGGAGCTAGTGAAGCGTGTGCGACCCGGTTGTGTTCGCACACCCTCAGTGTGGGATTGATCCTCGAACCTCGGGAAGGATTGATTGTAACGTCATCGATGTTAACTTCGCGCCAAAGAGAGCTCTTACTTCCATGTGCATGGAAGTCACTTATAAGTGTCGCTTGCTTGGTCTTTCCCTTCTTGCTTTGGCTGACTGTGCTCACATGTAGCGGTCGCGCTAGCGTGACTACTACACTAGCGATACCTTACGAAGGGCTAAAACTAACTGATCAGCAATAAATTTGGGAACTTAAATGCACGCATTGGAAACGACGCTGAAGAATAGAATGGTGTGGTTAGCCAACATGGTGGTGCTGACGTAAATGATAACAGAAGGCTTATGCTGCAACTGTGCTGTAATGACGCACTGTGCATCATGAACACTTTCTTCCAACACAGAGATTTTCACACGCACAACTTTTGCAGAGATTTGTTGGGTCACAAGTCACGCATTGATTTTTGCATCGTTTCAGCTGACTTGTTCTAGTCAGAGTTGAACGTTCGTATCAAAGTGGTGCAGAGCTGTCGAAGTATCACCAACTGATTGTCTGCAATTCACGTTTGGAAAAATGAACAGGGTTTTACCAATGTAGAGGACTAGGAGGTCCTACCGACTAAATTGGGAGGATCTTCTGGGAAAGGATTTAAGAAATATCTTTGCCAACAACATAACGTCCTTGTTCCGAGATATCTCGGAATGCACAGCGGACGCAAAAGAAGAATAGTGACTATTCAAATCAGCTGCAATTATATCAGCAGTGAAGGCATTTGGTCAGAAACGACTTGCCGTGACAACTGATGGCAAAAAGTAATCTCCTGTTGAAAGCATGAAAGATGCTATTCGAGCAAAAAGAAATAACCTACAAAACCTGGCGTTAGAGAAAAGTCGAACCTTTTTTGCACTCGCGATACTCTGAGGGCAAGAAGTTCGCAGCCCAAGTGGTAAAAAAGTCCAAAATGCAAATTCAGACATAAACTAGTTACCAGTTACAGGCAAGCCAATGAAGTATTCTGTTCGTAGTCTACCAGAAAAAGACCTAAGACCGCTAGATCCATCAAAGACCAAAACCGTGCCTTACACAAGAATGAGGGGAACATCGTTGACAGATGGAGAGAATGTTTCAAAAGATCTTTTGAACCCAAGTACTCATACCATCGGGCATGCGTGGGGTGCATATGCGAGAGGAAGACACCATCATTGCGACTGAAGTCTTCGTAGCTGTGAAACCGTGAAGTTTCTGATGAAATGCAACGATTTGAAACAGAGAGATAATGTGAAACCTTTTGGGGCTGCTTCAAAAAATAGGATTAAAAAATCTGGGACAAAATTGCCTTTCGGCGTCAAAATCGTTGATTTAACTTCAGATCAACGTGTTGAAATTCCTCAAAGCATTTTTGCAAAATGAGCTTGAAACACTACCACGAGATTGAATCAGAGTTGTAAGTCGGGGCCGGGCTCGTCGGGCCGGGTTCTGGCTTAAGTTTGTCAAAATGTTTCAGGCCTATTTCGGGCCTGCATGCAAAACGTTTTATAACATTCATTTCAGAGTAACGATTTTTTCCTTTGGTGACTTACACTTGTTGTACTCAACGCGGTTGAGTGAAGTGATTGCGATTTTTCTTCAGCTAATTCTATTTGCAAGCGCAGCTGTGTTCTTTTATTCTCTGTTCGGATTAGGCACACACTCTTTTTCAGAAGGCGACAACGATAAGAAAAACGCCATGGCATTGCGGCTTTGCGTCGAAGAGACCAATCACTTACGCAATTTTTGGCCTGTTTTACAAATCGATGACATACAAACTGGCTTTTCACGCCTATATTACTATCCTAGATTATTTCTTTTATGCCTATAGTGCCATTGTGGATAGTTTCGGAAGACTTTATCTTTTTCTTGAAAAGTATTACATTCCGTAGTGTTATCGTTGACTAACAAGCTAAGTTTGTGCTTGTTTGAGACAATATTTTGGTCAAGGTGGTTGTTATTTCGGGTGTGATAAAACCTTGTGCCCTCAGCTATACCCGTGC
>JGI24021J15306_10006368_pt1 | contig 14195 bp, 5 predicted proteins | sample Ectturendosymbi1_FD_15306 | JGI IMG/M metagenome (IMG submission 15306) | reverse complement strand
CACCGGCACCCTCCCGTATCTTCAGCAGCCTGCACTGAATCATTCACCGCCCAATGAAACCAAGAAAATAGACCCATGACAACAATTATCCTGTCAGAGCAAACTTTAATTTAATGAAAGGTATTGTCCGGTTCCTGCAAAAACCGGAAATATCACTCCTGCTCCAGCTCTTGGTCCGCTTTTTAATCATAGTTCCCACTCCAGGTCTTGCTCCAGCAAAAACTGTAGACTCCAGCCGGAGTCCATACTTCGGCATTCCGGTTCCGTGATCACCTCTGACCAGGAAACTCGTGGAATTTGCGTTCAGTTCGAAACAGTGTGCCCTCTAGGACAATTTTACACTGACAAAATGTTTATTTTAGTGAGCAACGAACGACATTTCACTGCGCGAATGGTCTGGCGGTACTGCGCATTTGCGCACCTTAGAGGGAACGCTGGTTCGAGTTATGGCATGTGCCCCTTGCTGTAGACTTTACGTTTCGCAAAACGCTCCTTCCAATTCAAACAACCCCGCGTAATCGGCTGCTTTCATTCCTTCAAATCCTATGGGGAAGTTCCTTTGCAGCTTGTTGATTTAATTCACAAACACATAATCAAACATCAAAACTTGTTATATCATTTTATTTTCCCTGCACTTAAAACAAGCCAAATCCCAAAAAAATGTGTCCAAAAAATCAGTTTGCTTCACACCTGATATCTGCTTCTGCAGCCAATGACCTTTTATCTGGTGTGATGTTTTTTTGCAGGAGATTTCCAGCTCATGCGTTTAAGCTTGCATCGAACGACTACAATTACACGCCAGGACAAGCGAAAAGCCTGTCTATTCGTCAAGTTTTACCTGTAGATGATAGTGGAGAACATGCTGGCTTCTTCGTTGGGGTTATCGACGATGATTTAAAGTCAGTGCCAGAACTGTACACTCTCAAGAAACATCCAGGTTAAGTATAGAACTAAGTTCTTTTCAGGTCGCTAAATTAAGCAATCCCAAACCCAGTTGAAACCTGTGATTTTACAACGTAATTGGGCTTCTTCAATAGGAAGTGAATTGCCCACAATTGCTAAAGGCTGAGATTTTAACGAATATCCGAAGGGTGAATCATCATAAACCTATTAAGAGTTGCGTTAAATTGTCGAATAAGCATCAGTTTACTTCAACTTCATTTGCTGTTGAGCAGATGGAAATTATCCTATCTTTGCGATTTTACCTCTGATGAATGGCATGGATACACCATCGCAGCCAGACTCTTCTAAGGAAAAATCGTTTGAAGCTAAAGACAGCCACATCGGCGACTCATTTGGAAATCCTCTCAGTAGCCTTGGTGACAAGGATAAAAGTGTGGGAGCAGCCAATAGGCACGGTGAGTGCTTCAACAGAGGCTTACTGCGAAATAAAACGCGCATTTGCAACAACATTTTTGCTAAGTCTTAAACTAATTCACTGTTGTTAGCAAGTACTGTATATGTATACTTTGCTATGTCTTTTTCCAAGTCTTATGCAATCCTATTGGAATGAGTCGTTAAACTTTGAAATTCGTTGAATATTGCACCGCGGCAATCATGGAATGCTCGCGTTTCGAGGCTCATAATTTTGATCGATCTGCATAAGGCTTCATCTAACTAAGACTGAAGAAAAAAAGCGTAAAGATCATTAGTTTGCCATTGAAACTTACCATTTCTCTGTCAACTCAGGGAAAAATGTGCATGATTTCCAAACCCAATTTTCAAAATATCGCCCAATGTTTTTGATTAAATTGTTGCACGATGTTTAAATAATGTAGCATGTAACTGTGTTTAAATAATTTAACAAGAAAGTGTGTTCAAAAATAGCAAAAGCGCCTGTCAATATTTGCATTACTGCGGTTCTTTCACTAGATTGCTGATGAATGATAGAAGCCTTACAGTTATATATGTATTTTACATACTGCGTTATACAGTATGTGTCGTAGGCTGCATCAGGTATCTCATAGCTCACTTCATCGAAAGCCGTGTTTCGTATAGAAAAAGGCAGGTTGCAAAAAAGTACTTGAGAACAGGCGCCTGAAAAAAAGTCTCTAGCCAGATCATTGAAACGATTTGCACAACCATGTTTTGCAGAAATGTGTGACCCTAATGCTACAACTGGGTTCATGGTTGCCTTTATCATCGTAGCAATTTTGCTTCTTATTGTGACGTCATACCTCATTTACAAACGCTGCAGGTAAGTGCTGCTTCGCAATGCAAGCAAAGCGATTGTAACTAGCAACATTAGTAACTCGCAACAACATTTAGGTAATACCTTTCAAGTACAAGTTTTAAAATCATTGATGTTGCCGGTTGAGCGAATAGCTAAGCAAATTAAAAATGAGTAAAACGAACCGGTAATCCGCTACGAACTGGTTTTGTACAGCCTCTGAATTAAGAATGTCATTTTTTGTTAGGCATACTAAATCAAGCTACAAACAAGGGGGACCTAGCAACAGTCGGGAAGATGTGGAAGGTAGAGTTTGTTTGATGCGCTTCGCCACACGGCAGACACTGTTCTTTATAAAGGGTGTTAAGCCCAGACAGCTTTCTACATAGACAAATATTATAATATGAACAACGTTTTGACGGAAACGGTAAAATTGCCTGATCAACCAGGCCCCGTTTATTGGCTATGTCCTTGCAAAACCCTGCATTGAGGCTCCGCTGCCGTGTGGCACGCCCGATCAAACTGGGCGCAAGCAAGACACGCTGACAGTCGCAAAACCAAAGTACTTTGTCTTTGCGCTTAGATCAAAACCAAATCCGGCCGATGATCCAGAGTAGTCATTCAAACTCGAGTCCAGGTTTGTCCGGCATGCGGTTGATAACGCGTTGCATCTTGCTTGCGCCGCAGTTTTTGCTTTAGTTTACTTTGCTTGGGATGCTAAGCAATGAATGCTCTTGCTGTAGAGAAGCAGTGGTGTTTTGAAGCCATAACATAACTTGTACCATATAAAGAAAAATGGCCCGGCTAATTTTTCTTAGATTAACACTGACTTCGTTTCAACATGTCATGTTCGAAAAGCTACTTTGAATTTTTGAAAGGACTCCAACAATCTCGATTGAATCTGTACACGCTGATTTAATTTGCTTTATACTGCAAATGCTGCCTGCAAACTGCAAAAAAATTTACTTGTGATGGCCTGTATCACCGCTGTTTCTCAAAAGCGTGATGATGTGTGCAAAAATCGTGATTGATTGCATAAATANTAAAAAATCANATTTGTTGCTACATGCCGTTTCAGCTGCAATTATCGGTTNCGTTGCAGTTTCTTTTGATAAAAATTGTCTTTACTGCTTTGCACGTGCTTGCCATGCCTGGAATTAGCGCCTGAAGCTGCCTTTCTTTCATGTTTTTGCAGCTAGCTTTCAGCAATCAAAGCAACGCGACAGTAACGATCTTAACAGCAAATCTCCTGCGAAAACGCAGGCAGCTATGACAACAAAAGTAATCATGTCCACCCAACCCCAACCACCGGTCGCACGCGAAGACGAACATCCCGGTTACAGACTCAAAGACAAAAGTAGCAAAAATGAAAAGTGGAGTGTTGGTTTTGCTGGATTAAAAAGGCAAATGGCAGTTGATGTCCATAGTGCAGAACGGGAAAATCACGAATACCAAGACTCACTAATCGACCCACAAAGTAGCACGTTCTTGAGCCAAGCCGCAATAGCCTCTCAGTATCATGGCAAAGAGAGTAGTGAGAGTAAAAATCCTTTTTCTGGAAACCTTGCATGTACCATGCGTCACTTAAACAGCAGGTCAGACACTCAACTGAACATAAACCAACGTGCAAGTGCAAAAACCAACCTGCAAATGAACAGAGATCAATACTCAATAGATGTCGCTGTCACACGTGGAAGCTCTGAAAATGATTTAACTTTTTCTCACGGCCGCGGAGACGCAACGGGTTTTTCAGATGAGAGTGCACTCTTACCTGCTTACAGCAGAACGGCGAGAGGCACTTTCACTACTACTCGTGGAAATTTGCACCAATATTTCCAGTATGGTTTTAGTGAAAGAAACGAAGTGCCTGTTGGTCATCTTAATTTTAAAGAGAAATGTATTAACCATCCTCGAAATTCAAAGGAAGCATACGCCTATACAACGAGATCGACTCCTAAAATGCAAAATAATTTTGAATCATATATCCATCGTGAAATTGAATATGAAGAACTTCTAACCTCGCATGAAAAAACTGGACAATTTCAAGAGGTGTTTGTTGCTGGACTTTCTACTGGTAATCGGCCAACTGTTTGCAACAGTGAGATATCTGCCTCAAGTTCATCAAGCAAAAGCAACCAATATTACGTAAACCACATCCTTGGAAGTTACACTTCTGAGATCAGCAAACCTGGTGAACTAAAACATCGTACCAATGAAACTGACAAAAGTTTGCCTACATTCAGTGATGGTGTTGGGGAAAGTTCTGAGAAACATTTAGACAATAAGTTTGATTTTGCCATTGGTTTGTCTTCCTCTTCTGGAGTTTCAAGCAAGCTTTGTAGCAAGGAGGAAAAGCCATCTTACAGCGTGATGCTGGACCAAAGATCCTCAGATAGCAAAGTAACAAGTAGCGATTCCTTCAGTCTCACCATGGCAACAGCAGTTTCTGATTCTCTACCATCAGTCAATGCAGCGCACGAAGACTATGCTCGTAATTCATTAGTGCGTGAGCACAATGTGAATCAACTCGAAGATAAAAATGTGTTGTTCACAATGAACAACAATGTAAACTTCTTTGCAGACGGAGACCTTCTGACAGAAAATCCGTCACAGCTGCATGGTCAAAATGCTGACAAGGAGATCGCAAATGCCGACAATAATTATGAGCAAATAAGTTTCGAGAGAGGAAATGGTTTGACGCAAATTAAGCATGTACCAATAACTTACGGTGGCGGGAGCGCAAACAGTAAAACCCTTTTGCCCACAACGTATCAATCTAGTATGGGCGAAAAAAAACTTGGCGGATCAGAAAGTCAACCGTTTCTGACCAAGGCAGTAACAGCTACTGTTGATATTTCAGGTGACGATCATAAAAAGTGCGTTGATTCTGACGAAATCACTACAGATGTTTTCATCTCAAGTAGAAATGAGTGTGCAAGCCAAATGTTACCAGCACTGAACTACAGTCATGGCGACGTCTCAAAATCTGCAATAGCACTTCACGATAAAAGCAATACAGAAACGGACAAACTTGTCACGGATTTAACGCAAGAGGAAGTCCATCTTGCTCCAGGATACGAGCAAACACCAAACAAAGTGAATGCCAAGCTGAATACCGCCTTAAGTTCAAAGCACTCAGAAACTGGGCTGTGTGCTTCTGGTTCAGACTTTGCAAAAATGAGCGATGGTCCGAAAAATACTTTTTTGGCAACCACATCGTCAAATGGCTTGTTGGCCGAAAAGAAAATGACCGCGGGAAATGAAATCGTTGCATCAGGAAAAGTTGAAAGAGAGACCTCCGTGGAATGCGCCAATCACGACTACGTCACCTCTAATGAAGACGATCGAAGTATAGTCACAGAAGATCGTGAACATCTCCACGTAGTTTCTAACGAAAGCAACAAAGCACACTTTATGTTACGTGAAAATTATGGTGACACAATTCCTGTTGAAAATGAAGAAACAGCTTTTCGGAAGCACTTCGAACAGAATCATGAAACACTTCACAATGTTCCTGATAGCGATAGAGAAGTTGGCTTCTTTGAAAGCGTCAGATACGACCAAATGAAACCTGATAAAAACAATGGAGTACAGTTCACCGAAGCCTCGGATCAGGTCCGCATGAATGTCGACATAATTGCAGGAACAACGGATGTGAAACAGGTCAAACGTGTTCATGCGGATCTTGGTGAAAGGGATGAACTAACTTTATCTGACAACGTAGAACAACATATCCTTGCACTCCCTAACGAAATTAAAGGAACAAAAATTATGGAAGACGTAAGTAATGACCAAATGAATTCTAATAAACAGAAAGGAGAGCAGTTTAGCGAACATGCCAAACAGGAACATGTGACTCCGAAGAAAAGTCAAGGTTATACGTTCACGGAGCAGATGGCATATACTGACATGATTTTGGACAAAAGTGAAGGAACACTAGCTTTTGTAGAACCCGGTGTTCAGGTGAAAAATAATCTTGACAACAACGGAGGAATAAGTTTCACCGAGCATGTCCATGTGACTGCTGATGAAACAGAAAGAGCTGCATACTCAGAACGCAACAAGCCAGAAATGATTTCAAGTCTGGAACTCGGCAGACATGACCACATACGCTTTAATGAAGGCAAAGTAGCAACATTTACAGAACACGCGGAAGATGCACAAATGGATTCACCTAAAAACGAAACTGCATTCACCGATCATGCAGAAGGCCTTCATGGTCATGCACTTCCTGACAAAAAACAAAGAACAACATTTCTAGAACACGTTAGTCCAGGTCAAATAAAAGCGGACAAAAACAAAGGACCAGGATTTGCACAACTTACAGAAAGTGATCAAACGATTCTTGTTGGAAACGAAGCAACTAAATTAGCAGAGCATGTTCATATGAATCCTGAAGAAAGTGAAGAAGCAACATTTGTGGAACTCTTACGCCATGAGCAAATAAAACTCAATGAAAAGAAAGGACCAATGTTTGCTGGAGATGCCAAGCATGGTCGTAAGATTCTTGATCGAAGTGAAAAAGGGTCATTCGCAGATCTTTTGAACCATGTTCATAGTACTTCAAAGAACAGCAAAGAAACACCATTTATGCAAAACGTTGAGAATGACCAGATCGATCTTCACAAAAACGAAGGTCCGGTGTTGACTAGACGCGTCAAAGAGGTTCATGTAAATACTGCTAAACGACACCAGCAACATCAGCTACAGACCAATTTTTGTGCTGCTGTGCAACAAACATCGAGCGAGCAACATTGTGAAACTATTGCTGTTGAGGACTTTGATGCACACCTTAAACAAGTCAGCAACGCCCTTTCGTCCCACGACATGCTCCCAGAAAAAAAAAGCAACAAACACTTCCATGAAGATGTGCCTGTTATGAAGCATGACATAAAGCAAAAGCATGCAAAAAATTTTTTGCGTCACCAGCACCATTTCCATGTTCAGACTGCGCAAGATACTCCCCCAGAAAATTTGACCAAACCATTTTGTGAGGATCCTGGTAATGAGAAACATGATGTACAGTGGAAAGGAACGAACGAATTTCACCAACACAAACCTCAGGCGCACAAATCTCTAGATGTGCTGCAAGAAGCAACAAGCAGTATATTCCATGAAAATGCAACTGCTGGTGACCGTGACATGCAACCGAAACAAGGTAAAAGTTTTTTGCATCATCAGCATCATTCACATGTGCAAACCACACCAAAAACATTACAAGAAACAGTGGCCAAATTATCTGATGATGATGTTACGGAGGAGATACCCACCGCACAACCGACAGAAGTGAGTAGTTTTACCCAACAACGGGACGACTCTCATTCTCACTTTTCCCATCCTCTAAACGCACTGCTAGAAGAAACAAGCCATTTAATCTATGAAAATGAACCTGTTGTGGAAAGTGTTGAGCAACAAAAACAAGCCAAAAGTTTCTTACATCATCAGCACCATCCCCGTGCTCATTCTCCACAAAGCAGCATCAGAGACAAATTAACTAATTTATGTCCGGAAGATGTGGCTGATGGAAGACAACAGAAACAAGAGAGGGCATTTTCTTACCACCAACACCTCTCTCACGTAGGCAGTGGCCAAAATGATTTGCATCAAACCAATAGCAAGAACTCTGTTGAAGGTGATTTCACTGAGATACGCGACGTGAAAGAAAAAGGAAGTAAACCTGCAAAATCAGAAAAAAATTCAGCGCAAACGCACAAATGCCAAGACTATGATGCAACGATAAATTCTTTGGCCAGCAACCTCATCACCCAAGAGGATTATTCCACCCCCCCTGCAGAACCTGTGCCAAACGAGCAGGCAGTGTTGTCCAAAAGTTTCGGTCACACCTGTTTTGACGGAGCAGAAAAAGATTCGCAAACAGCTAGGCGTTCTAATCGTGCAGACGCAACACATCACTCCTCGACCGATGACACCAAAAACTTGAGATCACGAGTTAATCGAACTCATGAATCTGAGGAACCAAAACCCAGGTACAAGGAAGAAGCTTGCATTGTTGCGGAAATAGATCTCGGCCAAAGTATGACTGCAATTGTACCAACTTCATCGGTTGGAAATACCGCGTTTACTCTGGCAAGCGAAAGTCATTCTTCACCAAAAGTATCTGAAAAAAACATTAATTATGAGTCGCAATTAAATTCTAATAAAGTTGCGGCGATCACTCACGTCTCCACCAAAAGTTTACAAGAGCACAACAATGCATTCCATGGATCTGAAAATATCGATGCAAGTCTTTACTCGGCGGCAGGAAACCAAAAATTGAACTCGATGGAAAGTGCCAAGAATCATTACATGAGTAAGGCTAGACACACTCACCAGCCATTGCATTTTCACTCAAGTAACGCTCGTAATGAATATGACGCATATGTGAAAATGTCTGGTATTTCAAAGGTTTCTTTCACGAATAACGTTCAGTTGACCGTGCGACAAAAGAAAATTTCGGAAAAGAACGTTGTTTCTGCCATCGTCGAAGAAAAACTCATGGAGGACGAAGCACGTGGTACGCAAAGATTAACACAAACCTTCAAGATCGGAGAAACCAGCGCTTGCCGCGAAGGATCGTCTAAGAAAAACGGACAAACACTTTCCATGCCAACTCACACCAACCAATCCAAGCAAAAGAAACGGTGTCACAGTGACGATTACACGCAACCAAAAGTCAGCCAGCAACGTCAGCGAGTGAATAGCATGGGATCATTCGATGGTCCAGTCCTTTACGCCCTCCGCAACTTCTCCTGTTCAACTCGTTCTACTGTTGAGTATGAGCAACGTTTTATGACCACGGATAACAAGACAACTGTTGTTCATCGTTCCGCCATTAAAGAGACTTTTCCTCGTCAAAAGTACACCATTACTATTGTGAATAATCAAGAGAATTATTTCCGGGAAAATTGCCGGGTCGACGAGGATTCGTCTTTGCTACTCTAGGTGCGACCTAAAAGGTATAATTCCTCATATTTCATTAGTTGGTACTGTACTTATTTCGTTATTTATTTTTCAACCCGTATGCAGTATCTGATTCAGGACGGAATGCTCCTAGCCGAAATGAGACCTAGCTTGTTAGTGATAAAAAAACGTTTTTAACTTGGATTGCCACGTTCATAATAGTTAATCCATATCTAACGTTTACTGTAGCGTGGCTCTAAGTGACAGTCATAAGATTCTCGTAACTTCGCGGCACAAAAATAAATTATAAAACGTGCAGCCATGGACGTCGGAAGGCTTTTTTCCAGGAGGGGCACTAGGGATTTTTCTAAAATTTTTCTATGGTGGGGCCAAAAGTGGTGAAATTTGTTTTTTCCCACTAGAAACTAAGAAAACAACTTTTTTTGCTAAACTTTTCAAAATCCAGGGGGACCAAGGCCCTCCCTACCCTCCGTTCCGACGCCCATGCGTGCAGCCATATCAATGCGCATTCGAGAATAATTTTACGTATAACTTGGAGATCCAAACGTAAGGTGCTTGCCAATCATGACTTAGCAAGCTACTGTAGCTTAAAATCGCTGTGACTAAATAATCTTGTTTTGACTGCCTCGAAATTTGTCCACTAGTAAAACAGTCATGCTAGCTTTGCACTCCCTTTGCAGAGCTTTGCGGATGCCAATTTCTGCTTGCTTACGCCAGGAACCACTTTCGTAGAGAATACTGCGGTGGTGGCAAATCAACGTCAGCACTGCGCATGAAACGCTTCTTATTCTTACACCTACGCGTTTCTGCAGAGCACACGGCTGAACAGGCCCATTTTTGAAATCCTGAAATCCTCGCAGTGTTGTGAAGTACAGTATACTTTATCTCTCTTACCGAAGCTGTTATGAGACTTTACTACCAAATATTATTGAAATCACCCAGGGGTGTAGTGGGGTGGGAACGGTGTTCCCACACCTTTTTTGGTCCACACCTTTTTGCCCTGGGTAAACGTTACTTGCAGATGTGGGATCCAAACGACAACAATAAAACATGGCTGCGATTTCACAGATGTGCTAGCGACAGGCAGATTCCCACTGTTAGTCAAAAGTCTACAGTGAAACAGGTAGATCCAGTGTGGAAATTCTTGTAGGAAAATGCTCTTTTTATTCGAACTATTTGGTGCAGATACGGCGTTCCCACACCTCTTTTTTCAGCACTACTACCCTGAAATCGTCCCACCTTAACCTTACTGGCTGGATCCGCCCCTGCTTCAAGTGGTATATTGAGTTGACCTATCTTTCAAACATTGCGAGTGCTTTAAAAGCCTGAAACCATACGATGCAGTAGCTGATTATAATAAAAATGACCTCCATGAGGACAACAGCTACAAATCATGACTTCCGCATAACTACGAAAAAGTGTTCCAATTGGCGATTTGTTTTATTTCAGCACGATTTGAGTTTAAAAGAAGCAGTCGCTTAATCCGTGGTCTCTGTGAAAGCGCATAATGCAGTATGGGCAGGCTTGTCTACAGGACACTTTTTCCTATCCCACTGCAGCTTGTGACTGCCTATTCACGTGGTATTCCCACGAAACGGGTAATAAGAACATTAGACAAGCGCTTCCCAGCTAGTGGTCTGCGAATCATTTCAAAGTCACTATTTTCTGGTATTGAACTAAGACGTTTCTTGATTTTCTTGAACCGATTTTCTATTGATTAGATCGATTTTCTTGAAAATTTACCGATTTCTATTGATTAGCCTCTATCAAGCCTCAACTTGATCTTATCATATCCAGTAAGCAAGCTGAAGTTACCCATTAACAGTAAAGTGCATTTTGTGTTAATATTATGTTTCTCATATCCCAATTTTCGTTTCACCGCCATGTCGTTGCCGTTAGCCACAACATCTCTAAGCCATGTAAACGTGGGCCGCAAGCTGAAATACGCTGGGAAGCACTGCACTGTGCTGAGAGCATATAATAATGGTATTCANCTTCAAAAAGATTCCCTGCTATATGATAAGACGATGGAACAAATTTTAAATCCACTGTCGCATCCCTTGGACAAGCCTGAGTATTGACTTCGCAGAATATTCTGGTACAACTATCGCACTGTTTTGTAATTCTGATATGTTGGAAGTGCCAAACATGTTTCTTACGCTGCATCCACGTTTTGCATGCTTGCATTTGTGTAGCCTTTAAACAAAGCAAGATTGAGCTGTTGATTTGCCTGTAACCTGTGGCTTGAAAAAAAGCTGTATGGCACAGTATATTGCTGCAATGCTGTTTAACTTATGCAAATGTCCGAAAAATCAAATAGTTCACTATAGAAACGAAGTAACCTAATTAACATATTTCAGATGATTTTCAATCACCAGTGGTGTGTTCAAAGGGGAGGCGAGCGAGGCACTTGCCTCGGGCCACCTCTGTTTAGGGGCCCGTTTGAGGTGTTTCGCGCATAAATTTTCCTCACGTTTGGTGAAAAACTTATTATCTAGTCTTATATTCCACACCAGATTATTAATAAGTACTCTGTTTTCGAAGGTATTACCAACTGCAATGTATAGGTGCTCCGCTCTCTAAGGGGTCCCCAAGAGCCATTGTAATGCGTAAGTACTCTGCTTTCAAAAGGGCCCCTAACAAGCAACTGCAATATGTAAGTACCCTGCTTTCAAAGCGGCCCTCAACAGCAACTGTAATGTGCAAGTACTCTTCTTTCAAAGGCCAAAGACAGTGGCGTGCAGAGGTCTGGTGATGCCCGGGGCGACTGCTTGATTGGATGCCCCCCTTCCGAATTCTAGTATTGAGCAGTGGCGTATGTTGGTCATTTTTACTGGATATACGCTGCTTGTGACGTCACAATATGACGTCATATTCACGTTTGCAAACCAACGTTATAGCGAAGTTGGTTGACACAACATGCATATTTAGGGACGCGGGATCAGCGGTAGGGCAAGGGGAGTACTAAGAGTTGAGGGCAATGGGAACTTGTAAAAAGCAAAAAATTCGTTACCAGTTATGTTTGTTTTTGTTCATCAACATTGTTGACCTCAAAAATAATAACAGAAATTATAGAAAATCATTCTAAATTTTCTGGGTGCCCGAATATCTGTATAAACTTGTTTCAAGTCGATCTTGACAAACCATGAAATTCCCTATGATACTGATATGAAAAGACGACTTCGCCACCGCTTCCACCCTTTTGGAAGGGCAGAGGGGGCAATGGCCCCGCCATGCCTCCATTCTCCGGCATCCCTATGCATATTATTCTACACGCACTCTGTTTACTCGTTGATGCAGGCCACAGTGTGTCACTGTAATGAACATTAACAGCGGTCTCCTTAGATAGTTTTGCAGTTATGAACTGTTCTATCTGGCAACGCATTAAAACAGGGAAGTAGAACACACTTAGTGCTACATCAACGCAGTTCACAACTGCAAAAACTGCGCGAATGTCTTGTTGGATAGCAGTCGATCAGAAGGAATGCGACAAGGGTGGCGGACACCCAGTGTTGACAGTTTGAAACTTGTAAACTACGTAAGAATTGAGAATGCTCATAAAGTACGCAAGATAATTTTGTTTTTTTGTGGCTGTAATATGTACAGTTACTAAGGGTAAAGAGCAGACACGGGCAGGGGTGTAGTGCTAAAAAAAGAGATTGGGAACCCCGTTCCCTCACACGCAAAAAGGTCCTTTAGTTCTCGCAATCCACACGTAGAAATTGAAAGGAAAAATCAAAAAGTTCAAGTAATGTTACTAGTGCAAAATCGCGTGAGAACGCCGTTCCCACCCCACTACATCCCTGGATACGGGCTTGTGTGAGCCGTTATGATCAATCCGACTGAACAGCCAATTATTGACGCAGCTCGAATCGAAGCACATATTGCAAGCACAGATGTGCCACTGTATTAGCACAAAAAACAAAACGGGAAACTACTGATGCATCAAAAAATCAGCTAAATCAACCACATTCAATTAGGAAAATTTTGAAATTTGGTTCAGAAAATCAATTAAACGTCCATAATTATCTTCAGGGCTGATGAAATTGGACCCAAACAAGAAATGCCACCAGATTAAAAAAACACTTAAAAAATCAATGAAAACCCACAAAAATCTCACTCTTTTCTTTTCCTTTGAAAAACATACTATGAATAAAAGTAAAATAAGCACCTCACTTGTAAAGTTCACTGTAAATTTTTTTTTAGTGAAACAAAACGGAAAGCAACGAAATTTGGTGGGTTTGAAAAACAGAGAAGAATAATTCGAACAGTTTGAGTAAATTCTTATGGTTAGCTTTTTCAGCTCTGTAAAATCGGTAAAATTTTAATCAATTTTTCTGCCTTCTCTGCATCCAAACTTTCTGATGTTGGACCATACCAAAGCATATGTTGAAAACATACACTTTATAGATGCTAAACTATCAGGGCATCTACATAAATTTGACGTGCAATTGTAGAGTTTGTGTGGGAGTGATTTTTCTCTGTTTGCTGTGCACATGCTTGTCATGACTTACCACTCGAGTGAATTGACTACCAACAGTTTGCGAAAACAAAGATTAGGTACATTTCTTTACCTCCGATTTGAATGCCATAGTAGGTATAACAAGTTATTATTGTGTAATTCTGAAAGTGGTGATATTGCATGATGCAATACAAGCAATTCAGAATGGGGTTTATGTCTTTTTTAAAGGAACAAAAACCTGCTTCTTTAAAAAAACACCTGGATTTTGAAAAAAAACAAGTGGGTTGTTTGTTTTTTAAAAAAACTCGAGTTTTTCTGAACCCAGGTTACCTTTCAATCTTTTTTGTGATTTTCCCTCGATCGGACGATCTGGAACAAGTCCCATCGCCACCAGTTTCATTGGGTGTCGGCCGCACACCTACAGCACAAGTTCCTGGTATTGAAGAAACTGAGAATTACTGGCATTTGAATGCATAAAAATTAGTGTTGACAACAAAATGAGTTTCGAAAAATTAAATCCATGCAGCGTGTGTCAGTAGACTTGCAGTGGGAAAAATGATGTAGTTAGAGAATTTACATTTTTGTAATTTTACTTTTTGGATGCCCGGGGCCATCGCCCCGTTCGCCCACCACCCCCCCCCC
>JGI24021J15306_10006367_pt1 | contig 14195 bp, 4 predicted proteins | sample Ectturendosymbi1_FD_15306 | JGI IMG/M metagenome (IMG submission 15306) | reverse complement strand
CGGAACACGACCTTAAACATGCGTAGTGGACGAAAGGTCTGCAAAATGTGGTGGGATGGTTTCTGGATGGAGACGATAACCCAGATTTTCACCAAAACCTAATTCTTACTTTTTTAGCCCATTTACAATGCTCCTTGAAATTTGCATGCAAATTTATTCCATGGTATTTGCATTAAGTCGACAAATTAATAAGCAAAAGTATGCGAAAACACATCTCCTTGCGAAGGTCATAAAGTTTTTCTAAAATATCAAGCTCAAGGGGGGTTTTTAACCCCAACCCCCCCCTTGCGTACGCCCTTGATTTCAGCTGTAACTATCTCCAAAATAGAAGAATTCATCAAAGTGGCGTTCTATTAGAGGGTGGCGCTCTATTTTTCAACCCTTCCTTTATAGTGGCGTTCTGTTAGAGGTGGTGTTCAAATAGAGGTGGCGCTCAAATAGAGGTTTTAATGTATACTGTATTCAGAGCGACCTTATGAATGTAAGTTCTGGAGTAGGTTAAGTATATAATTACCAATTAGTACAGCAATTTATATAGTAAATCAATTTTTTTCAGAGGAATAAGGTACTTAATCCAAGTCGAAAGTACTTTTCCACAACACTGATAACTAGCATTTCATCCGTGATTCACCAGATAATGCTAAATAACACTCAACAAAACCAGTGAGGTTTTGTTGATCATTGACGTTTGGTCCAGCAGACAGAAGCACAACTATATTGGTGTCATTGCTCATTTAATTTCAAATTAAAAGCTGCACAATGATATGCTGGCTTGCATACGATCATAACCCACAGTTAGAAGAAATAGTCAGCAATTTTGAATATTAACAAACGAATTTTCCGTCTGGCTGGACGAATGTTCAGCCTCATACATGTCGTTTGACTGTTAAAGATTTGAAGCCTTGATGTTTATCAACTGTAACAAATATTTTGAACATTGATAATTTTTGTGTAATTATTATTTAAAGTGTTGTTGCAGAGGTGTAACTGGCGGGAGGGATGAGGGGCGATTTTGATTCTCTGGCCAGATAAATGTAATGACTAGGCTCCTCTTGATTATATTTCGGTTTTAGCATTTTTTTGGGTTTCAGAAGGTTGTCGTTCGTCTTTTTGCGTCTTTCGGAGATTTTCCGTTGATTTGGGGTTTTAGTATAGCCATCCACACCCGGTTGTATAACTTTGTATTTGTAAATTATTTAGTGGACTATCACACGTTTTGTTGACAAAATTTAGTGCCATTATTGGACAACATATCCTTTTTGTCCCACTTTAGTAAAGTTATTGTCGTCAGTAAAGACCATTGTTCCAACTGTAGTTAATACTAGCCTACAAACCCTAACAGGGGAGTAATGAAAGTTCCGTTGGGGGGGAATCAAAGATTGCAAAATGAGCAAAGGGAGGAATGCATCAAAAAAGGTTGGGAATCACTGGTTTACACCTTCACCAAAATATACTTCATCTTTTATATGACACTTTAAATGAGACAACATGAACATCAGATGAGGAAAAGTGTGGTGGCCAAGACAAATATTTTCTGCCCTTGCTCAGTGATATTGAAGATGCAATACGAATAATTGATTTGTAACGTTATTGGCTGATTTTAACAAAAATAGCAGAGTTTTTAGCCGAATTTCATTACTTTTAGCAGATGTTAGCTGAAAACTTGTGACAAGATTTTTAGCAGAATCTAGCAGTTTTTTGTGACAACCACCTGGCAACACTGGTCCGATTGTTGCTGATCTGGCTAGGATTGAGAATGAGATGCAAGTCAGAGATGAGCATTGGACTGGACTTGGATTGGACTGGATCCGGCATGTGAGGAATTTTGTTGATTTTGGATTGGATCGGGACTGTAAAATGTGTCACAAAGTTAGGATCAGGACCGGAGTTGGACTGAGTTAATGGAAAAGATCTGCGTAATTTTTGTCATTAAAAAGCTGTATTTTGCTAATTTTTTGTACTTTATTTGGACTTCGATTTCAAATTTCTTTCACTTTTTGGACTATGGTTGGACTTGGACTGAGTTTCAAAATTTCAGGACTGGATCTGGATCGCATAATTAGACAGTCCGCTCATCTCTGATGCAAGTTTGCAGGCAGTAGTTTTTAAAATTATGNATGTCTTGATCTGATCTCTTCGTCTTGCTTGTTCGTTGTTGCTTCAGGAAACCATGGAGCATGAGAATTACCTATTGCGNTTTTATTACTGTGCAATCCGGAACATTTTCGACTTGTACTGGTGGATGTTGATGAAAGGGTTATTTGATCACTGGCCTAGCTTAGTAGTGAGTACTAACTAATACTATAGTACTATACTAATAATACTGTAGTAGATATTTGCAACTGAAATGAGTGCATCCAATCTAACCATTGAATGAATGTCCAGGACGGACAAAATCAGCGGCTTCGTAACAGAAGTTCATTGCATAAATTTCAGTAGTGAAATGAATGTGATTTTAAGGTCAAGGTGGAACTGGAAGTCACATGTGATTCACACGCACAGCATAAAGGTTCAGTGGTGCACAGACACTGCGAGAGCTGTGGTGCAAAGCTTTATTTCTCAAAAATTTGGCCAAAAAAGTTTGAAAAATTGTAAAAAATTTTGTTGATTGTATAAACAAAAGTTTTGTGTGTCTAGTATGTCATGGAAAACACACTGTTTCTGGAAAGGAAGTGACTAGGGAACTGCTCCGCATGATCATGATGCGCATGATCATGATTCGAATCGAATGGTCTGTTTGTTTGTCAGTCAAGCAGCATTGACCTCGTAGCATAACGGATAAGTTTCAAGCCTGCCATGCCAGTGGTTGTGGATTCACCTCTCAACTTGGTGCCTTGCGTTTTCATAATGGAAGTGACTAGGGATATGCTTGGCCTGACGCAAGTCAAGTAAAAAGGTCATTTGAGAACCAATGCGCTAGATGGTAATATTTCACTCAAGTTTTTATAAGAAACTAAGCTAAAATCAGTCTTTTGAAGCTATAACCTAAAAACAAAAAAATGAGTAATTAATCCCATAATTAGGTAATTAATTACTTTGTTTATTTTATGCCATAGCCTTTGAACCAGGAAAGTTAGAAAGTCAGTCAAGGTTTCAAAAGACTCGGGTTTCTAGCCTAGTTTGCATTGAAGACTTGAGCGAAATTCTTCCATCTAATGATTGGACCCAGGTCAGGTACCACCAGTAGCCAAAAATGACCGAAAAGGTTTAAAAGACTCAGATTCTAGCCTAGTCCAATGAAAACTTAAGTGAAATGCTTTGGTCTAGCGGTTGGGCCCTGGGCCAAGTAACATGAGCCAAAATGGCCAAAAACCTACCTCACTTGTCTTATGATGTCACAAAAACCTGAAACCCAAAACCAAAAATTTTTTTTTCATTGCAGACCAGAAGACTTGCCAAATCTTTTATGGTTTTGAACAGCTCTCCANTGCAATCGGCAGAGGAGCAATGCTGTTAGTAAGGCAACCAAAAACTGTTGGTCGATTTNCAAGTACTGTACGATTATATCGTACCCCAGCAGGCTACGGCAGCTAATGTGTTAACAATGAGATTTATAAGCCGTTTCTACTGAATTCTCAAGCGCAAGGGGTATCTGGAAAAAATGAACAATCTTCCTAAACACCATCATCATGGTGCAGGGTCCTCAGAAGTGCGGGGCCCAATGGCAATGTAGCTGCATCGGCTTAAGGCCAACCATGATAACATTTATGTCTTGTGATATTTTAGATCAAGTGGAGCAATAAACAAATTAAGGGTATTGGAAACTTCTATTTATGTTTGTTTCTGTTCAGCATCAATATTGACATCACAAATAATAGTAGAACTTAAGAGAAAACCATTGTGAATTTTCTTGTTGCGTGAATAGCTGCAATAAATTTGTTTCGAATCGATCTTGATCAACCATGAAATTACCCATGATAGTGTTGTGAAAAAAGCACCTCAGCCCCCATTACCCCCTTTTTGAAAGAGCGGGGAAAAAATGCCCCCATCATTTTCCTGTTCTCCAGTGTCTCTGGGGTCAACTGACGTGCCAAACTGCACATATTTTTTGGTTTACTCACGATATACACATGCAGTTGAGTTGAAAGTCTTCATGTACGAAAGTCCAGTCTAGAGATGACGAGCGAAGTGACTGATAATCAGGAAAAAACGAATAATTTCTTTAAACAAACTACACTCGTGGAATCACGTTGGGTCGCTATGCACAGATGAGGCCTTTTCTATGCTCAGTAAAGTCAAGTTTTTCAACTCTGGTGAAAAAACGGGCATTGCATATCATTTTTATCCCTTGTGTTCTTCATCAACATGCACTGGCAAGTGAATCCCTTCCAGAATATTTGAAAATAGTTTTGAAACATGTAACTGTAACGTGTAAATTTTATCAGGGCATGGGCTCATGTTGTCAAAGTGCTTTAAAAGATGAATTGATTGATCTTCAGTGTTAAACAATGCTTTCCTCCAAATTCATATCTTGCAAATCTGTGACTTTTCCAAATTTTAGTGTGTATTGGGCAAAGAATATCCTATGCTGTCTAAGCGCACATTTGATCTGCTGAGGTAGATAATTATTTTGAAAAGGTGTAATAATTTCAAATGCAGTTTATTTCCTCAATAATGACCATAAAACAAAACATCAATCTCAGTTGATTCCTAAGGATGACATGGGAGTAGTTCTTTCAATCACTGTTTGTTTCCAAAATTTCCAGGGGGCCATGGCCTGCAAAACTTTTAGAAATCTAATCATTTTGGGCTTTGAGAGGTGGTACCCCAAAGAAAATACTATTGCTAGCCTAAAATCAAAAATTTTGCCATCCACAAATTTTTTGGCTCCCCCAAAATTTTGGGCTGGCTACAAAGTCTCACTGAGTGATGACTGGTTTGAAATTGTTCGTCATTTTTCAGAAAAAAGAAAATTTCAAACATGGCTGTGTATTCTTTCTTCTAAACGTTTCGCCCCTTGATTCAGTGATATGCCGGTTCATATGCAATTGTTTTTAGAATTTCAACAATCTCAGCAAATAACTTTTTAAAAGTATTCGTGCTTGCTTGTAAGAAAATTTTATTTAAGTTTTGTACAAGCATTAGCCTAAAATTGCTTCCGCTAAGCACAAAATTCATTTATCTCAGTTTAAGTTTACGATGTTTTTCCTGGAGAACCTGATCCAAACCCTTTCCAGAAAAGTCATGCCTTGATACACTACATATTGTTGGGGGTAAAATCAATTTTTTGATTTTGTTAAAGGGTAAATGAGACAAAAAAGGTTAAGAACCACTGTTCTAGGGAGATGCTCTTTGTAAAATTCCAGATGAATTTTTGATAGAATTTGCTTTTAGATCCAAGTCACTCCATACTTCAGTGAATTCCATTTGGACATCCATTGGCACTGATTGAGCATCAATGTCAAACCGCATGGAAAACATTATGCCGTTGTCTGAATTACATAAGTCTGAATTCAGTGATCAAATTCACATTGCAACCTTTTTTTCAGTCATTTCAAAAATGTTCCGGTCTATGTTTCAGTCTACAAAAAAAAACCGGTTAACGTCTACTAAGTTTTTTATTGCATAAAGTTTGAGTCAATACAGGATATGTGAAGAGAAGCTTGCCATAACTGAGGATCTAAAAATTATAGGTATATTTCATGCATGTCATTCACAATGTACTTCTTCAAGCAGATAAGTTCATTCTTTTGGTTATTATTTTTATTATTTAGCCCACGTTTTGCCCACCTATTCAAGTAGGCTTCCTCACGGCAATGTTTTTAACCACATAACATGCAATTTACCAATAACAAAAAACAATTACCAGTGTGATGTACAAAGACAGAAACGCAAATTGAGCCATCACACTACAGTAGGGGTGTACAACCTTTTGCTATTGCCAGCCACATTACTTTTATTTATATGAAGTACAGCTACCAATGTGTTTGAGTTATATTTGTGAGATACATTTAATTAAAGAATAAGCTTTATCTGGTGCATGCCATTCACTTGTGCCTATAAGTATAATAAAATGTCAAACATTTTGACGAATTTCTTAATAGAAACATCACTATCCAGATTGTTACGCATAATGTCGAGTGATTTTCTTGCCTTGCATTTGTTTTGCTTNAGTATACGTCAGCACGGCTGCCAAATCTTATATTTAAAATTGCATGTGGACAGCTACAAATTTCATAATCGAAGGCCGCATGCGGCCATATAGTTGCAGGTTGTGCACCGTTGCACTATAGGAAATGAGTGACAGTATGCAACAGTGAACATGGCAGTTAAGTATAACAGCACAATAAAATTGTGTAAAACCTGCACAGAAAAATGCACAAATTGTTACTATGTAAAGTAAAACATTAAGTACAGTAGTGTTAAGTATACCATGAAGATCGGTCAATAATGTGATAAACTGAGTGGTGAGCTGACAAATCAGCAGGCACTAAAGTGGGCAATACGAAAACAAACTCAAGGAAGTTAAGTTAAGGATACATTTCATTCATATTTTAAGACATGATTAATAGCTGTACTTCTTGTTTAAGAAAATATTATACCTGGTACTGATATGTAAATATCTTCATGCAGGCATTAAGAAAAAATTTGAAGTTATAAGCAATGGCAAAGGAGTGATTCATGCTTACTGATCAGGCTATTGAAGTCAAGGTAATGATTACTGTGTCACAATGGATGAATTGAATGATGCTGCAATGAAAACAACCGATGAACAATTTGACTGTGATAAACAAGCAACTCAAGCTGTCAGGAATAATCCTCATGATTGTGGAAAATTTACAACTGTGCCTTGCAGTTATGGGGATGATATTGCCAAAAAGTCTAGAACAGATTTGACTAAATGTGAAAGCACCAACGTTGAACAGTCTGCAGGTGGATCTAATGGATCTGGAGATGTACCTCGCAATGAGGATACTCATGTTTGTAATGACAAAAATAATGACACATCAACACCTGATGCCATGAATGATGAGGCACAGACTTCAAATGCTGACACTGAGCATGTTATGGCTTTAAGGTACTGTGTCATTTTGTACTTAAACAAACAAAATAATGATACCAACAACCAGTGTACTGTATCATGCTCATCAGGTGCTGTAAAATGCAAGACTAAAATGGTTATCACAAGAGAATATTTCTAAATGTATGGAAGTGATTCGAACTTAATGTGCAATTTTGCTGTCCTTTTTTATAATTTTGAAAAATAGTAAGCCATTATTACATTTTGTGCATTAGATTTTTTTCACCCGAAATGATTTTCAGCATTAAAAAACTATCACTTTTGGTGGTTATGGGCCAAAATTGCCTCATGGCTGTCTTGATTTGTACATCACTGTAAAATGTGGTACTGTATTACATTTTGCACTTGCCTGCCGCATGGACTGTGTCTAATCTAGTGGTGAATAACCAGGGTTGAGAAAAACCCGGCTTTAAAAAAAAAACGACCCACCTGTTTTTCTTTGTTTTTTAAAAAAAACAATGTTTTTGGGGTTTTGGAAAAAGAAACAACTTTTTGTTCTTTAAAGAAAACAGAAAAACCCCATTCTGAATTGTTTTTATTCCATCATGCAATAACACTATTTTCAGAATTACACAATAATAGCTTGTTATACCTATTATGGCATTCAAAATTGAGGGTAAAGAAATGTACCCCATTTTTGTGTCGCAATGTGTTGTTGGTCATTTCACTCCTATGTGGTAAGGCTTGGCAAGCATGCGCACAGCAAACAGATAAAAACCACCCCCGCACCAACTCTGCTGTTTAATGTCAAGTTCATGTGGATGCCTTGCTAGTTCACCATTTATAGAGTGTATTTTTTCAATATGTGATTTGGTATGGTTCAAAATCATAAAAGTTTGGATGTAGAGAAGGCAGAAAATTGGTTAAAATATACCGATTGTGCAGAGCTGAAGAAGATAACCATTGGAATTTACTTAAGCTGTTCGATTTATTCTTCACTTTTTTGCAAGTCATTTAAATTTCATTGCTGTTCGTTTTGTTTGATTGAAAAAAATTAGATAACTGTACAATTGTCCTGCTTACTTTATTTTTTACTTAGTAGATTTTTCAAAGGAAAAGTAAAGAGTGGGTTTTTTTGGTGTGTTTTATTAGGTATTTTTAAGTGGGTTTTTTAAAAAAACCTGGGTGTTTTTTTTGGGTCGGGTTTTTTTACAATGACCCTGTGAATAGCTGGGGAGGAATTCTTCCACAAGGAGGTATTTCATGAGTTCAGGGGAAGAATTTCCACTTNATAGTTACTTACGTATTTATTCATTGGCTATTTCAATTAGNTCCTTCAATCACAAAATTAACAGTGGTGTTATCTATTGGATTATCATTAGTGACTAAGTGCTTGGATGTTACCTTGGTGTTTGTTTGTTTGAGGGCAAGTCATGTCACAACGCATTCGTACTTTACATGGCCTTGACCAGTATTGGAATCAGTGTCTTACTTTGGAAACTTAGTGTTGTACTAAGTGTCATTGGTTAGCGATCAGTAGTGTTGAAAAATTGTCTATAATCCTGTGGTTCTCCTTCCAACGCCTTTGTAAAACGTTCTGTTGTGTCTGTTTTTATCAATCTATGTTGTGCAGTCAGTGTGCGCTTGTAATGGACTTTGTGTTTGAATGCAGATTAAATTAAATAGATATATACCTGCTTGTTAAAGTACATTCTAAGTTTGATGAGTGATTTTTTGACTTCTTCCAGTTAAACTTGCTGCTTGTTTGAAGCCACCAATAGTGGCTTATTGAAAAGATGCAACAATGCCAATAGGGTTGTGGTTCAACCTAGAGATTGACCGATATGGCTTTTTTAGGGCTGATACTGATATATCGGCCATTCATGGACTGAATAGCTGATACCGATATTTCCAAAATTTTAAGGTCTTGTTTTCTGCTTCATCAAAAATATAATGCATTCTATGCCTTACCTTTTTTTCCAAAACTTAAAAGATCAGGATTTATGAGCTAAAATTTTTCAAATTGCAGCAGTTATTTTGCTATGAATTGTAATTAATCTGATTAATGATGATGCTTTTGTTTTGGCTGTGACGGCTGATGCGTGCTTCATGGTTCATCTTGTCTGCTTGTTGATGAAAATGCACACTGCTAGCATTGCTGCAAGATAACTGTCTTGGCGCAGTTCATTGTGCTTTGTAAGTGCGAGTTGTCTGGATGTGTGAGAAATATAACAGCGTTTTGTCAACACCTACTTTTTCTGATAAAAACCCAAATATTGGCCAGGCCGACATTATCAGTCTATCTCTAGTTCAACCCACAGCGTGTGATCTGAGCCATTGCAAAAATGCCATTTTAGCCCTTCAGCCACCCTGCTAAATATGTCTGTGCAACAGGGCAGGAATGAAAATTTCCCAAATGAGCAAAGGTAGGAATGCATCAAAATAGGTTGGGAACCACTGGTCTGATTGTTAAGGTGATTTTGTCACATAATGAGGTGTTTTAAGTGCATAGTTACCTCTGTTTAAGACCTAGCTCTTATAGAAATATTGGTTTACCACCATTCCAATATGAGCTTCTTTGGATAGTCTTCCTGTGTGTGGATTTTTTTGTTGTGACGAATCCAGTTAATTGCATAGCCAATTTGCCAAGCTTATGCATTTAACCGAAATATGCGACTATCTGTATCAAACAAATATCTGCAAGTTTACCACCTTACTCTACTTCCGTCCACATGCTTGCTGCCTGACACCACTGTGTGGTAGCTTACTGCCAAACATGAAGATTTCTAGAACTGCAGGATGAAGAAATGCTTTTATAAGTTCTAAAAATCTATTGGCTCTGATATAGCTGGGCGCTGTACGTAAAGCCTTAATTGATTTTTAGCCTGTGGCGTCATAAAGCATTTGTAATGCATTATTTGGTTGGGTCATTCACCAAATGAATCTTATTGATGTGAAGAAACAGAAAGAGTGAAGTCGAACGAGTAACGAAGTTGAAACAGCACATTGCCTCCAGTGGAATGCATGGCGTAATTCCACTAGGTAAACTGCATTATGTCGCCAGTTTTTCTACTCAACTTTTTTGTATCACTGCAAAACTTTTTCACCACTGCCACTCATGACTCACCGTCAGAATTAGTAGTGAATCCACTAGATTGGCAACACTATTGAATACCGGCCAATCCACCCCACATGAGTTTGTTGTAAAGGAGACAGCTTGTATGAACATCAAGAATATAATGCAAATAAAGTACAGCACAAAAATGAACATATTATATAATTTTAAAATGCTGGTAACTGGGTCATTTCATTATAATTCAGTCTAAATTTCTTATATTTAGAAACACATGGTTTAGGTTTTTCTTTCTTTTGACATACGTTTGCACCTACAATTTTTNGGAAAATTGACACTGATTTTGCAAAATCTGATTGAGCAGTTTTTGGTTTGTTGTTTTTGTATTTTTACCGCTAGATGGCATTCGCATTGATGACCAACCTAAAAATGAGTATAACCCTATATCTGCTGGTCCAATCCTAATGAAATTTGTGTTTATCCCCATATTTTCTAGGTTGGACTTTCTAAATATGCAGTTTAAATTTAACTAAAACCAATACTTTTCATGATATTTACATTTTTACCATTTTAGTAGCTGTGTTCTGATGTGCTCGTTTTCTAGTATGTGTCATGTTCAATTGGTTTTTAACAGTGACCCAAATGAGAGAAGAGCAAATGAAGCTGCAAATCAAGATCTTGTTGACCAGATGGAGCATCACTGCCAAGTAATGAGAAAAGATGATTTGGATGTTTGCGATGGAGTGGGTATGGATAAAGATGAGACATCCATGGCATTCTCTCCTAAATGTTTTGTAGCAAGAACAAATAAAATGAACCCAAAAAGACACAGTGACGAGAGCAATCTGTACAGTAAAGACTTGAACTTTGCTTTTCTGAAGAATGTGGATTGTGCTCCAACAGATGCGAAGAAAGCAAAGACTGGTAAGTGCAAAGATTAAGTAATCTGAAGTGGTACTGCAAAATTTACCAGATCACAGTAAGTAGCTGATTGAAGTTTGTGATGATAAAGGGTATATATTGCAATCATTATGTTTTTAAACCTGTATCAAGATTTTCTTAATCACAAAGACAGATTTAATGTCTACACATAAATTATATACTTTCAATGAGTTTAGTCTCAACAAGTGCCATGAGCAGTCTGAATACAATCATTATACACTATGTTATAGTGTTTGTGTTCACCTTTATACAAAATTAGCTCTTTCATCAAATTTGTATTAGTTTACTAGATTAATTTTCACATACAAGTAAACAGGTAATATATTTATATAACCTCCACTTTGATCAGCCAATGTCAACAGTCAATCTTGTGCATCAACTGCCAAACACATCACAGCACTATCTCAACAGAAGTGAAAAGCATCAGCATGTATTTACCACCTACCACCAGCATGCACAAGGCTATAATCCAAATAACTACTTTTACCACTGGGTATGTGTATTCAAAATTCCACAATAGACACAAAAAGAATAAAACTAGCTATTGGGTAACTTCTCTATTCCCTGGATTTAAGGTGGTTTTCATCAGATTAAGTTTGTGTACAGTTCAATATTTTTGTTAAATTATTTCAATGAGTTTTGCTATGATAAGTGGTTAAAGGAAACTGTTAATTTGCTTTAGTTGATGTCATAGTCAAATAAAGATTAGATGCATATGAGTGGACGAATGACTGGGTCATTCTACCAGGGCCCCGATGGCCTCAGCTTAAACCTACTCAACTTATGACGTCACCCACAAAAAACCTGAAGCCCAACACCTAAAATTTTATTTCATTGCAAACTAGAAGACTCGCCAAATCTTTTGAGGGTTTGAACAGCTCTCTAGCACAATTGACTGGCGAGTTATGGAGTTTCAAAGACTTGCCCAATATGGGTAAATTATACCTTTTGAAGCGAAAGTCGACCAGAACCAAAGGTATTATGACAAAGAAGATTTTTCAGCTCTGATATATATGATGCACATGCATCACTAACAAAATTAGTTTTGCAGGTGCCATTGTATTTGACAGTGATGAAGATGAGTTTTATGATGCACATTCAATTGGAACAAGTGAATTGCAAAGTCAGAAAGAAGTTTTTGATAAAAAACAAGGTACTTATATGTGATAAGTAATTACCATATGCTTGCTTGCAATCGAAGCTTGAAGCAGCCAAACAAATTTTGGTCTGCGTGTCGAGAGATATGTATTTATGTAACCTTCAAAGAAATTAAAATCAACAAACAAATTACTTTTTAATTACTTGGCTGTGTCAAATACTCCACAAGATAACACCCCGTGTATGGTAATTAAAAAATTAATTAAATGTCATATCAAGTAGATTTTATATGTACAGACCAATGTAATCCTACCTGAAGTGCTGTAAGAATTTACCACAAAAATGATATTTAAAAATATTCTGTAAATTCCATTTAATGATAACCAATTTAAGTGTTCCATTGAAATTTCTCAACAACTGAATGCTTTTTATTCAACTGCTGCATGCAGGACCTTGGCTTGGTCTTATAAAACTGTCTGTAAAGTAAATGCTATTGTAGCAAAATAGGCTATTGCTGTCATTTGCAGCTACATTAGATGCTGAGATCTTGGTGCTAACAAAGTAGCATAACATTGGTAGGGTCAAGTGTTTATGATTATGATGTTAACACTGGGTTTGTTGACATATTTTATGTTTGGGTATGTGGCAAAGTAAGGTTAGTGTCCTAGTTGAAATCTCACTAATTGTTACCTTATGGGTTATTAACACCTTCGCTGCCAGGACACATCGCAGCAGCCTTGATTTTCAGCATGTCTTAGCAACTGCATAACTCACCAGGCAATTGTGCTAGAGAGCTGTTGCTACGAACAACATTTTTTGATTCATGTCACCTGCAAAATGATTACGGAAGGCCAACACGAAACGAAAATATACTTGTATGAACACTGGCAAGGCCCAATGGAAAAAGCCTGAGTTAACAACCTTTATCAGTAGGAACAAATATACAAAGCAAGCAAGTTTGCGTTCTATAATATAAAGTGTAATCAACAACTCGGGCTGATCCCAAGAGCTGGAGTGGCCACTGCCTTCTCTTGATTTATTTGCCTACTCTTGATTTAAATGTTTTTGCACAAGGACTTTGCCCTGCAAACATGTGCTGATGTTCATTGACTTGTCCACTCTTGGTACTCCACAGTCCAATTCGATTAGAACAAGTAAGNGGAAACTCAAAATAAACACGCATTGTGACTTTAATCCCCAGTAGAATAGCTACTCGGATTTCGCTNCGTTACCAGGATGCCATGCTCTATCGCGCAGCATGGGCGGAGCACNGTAACTGTCTGGCCGTGAACTATAATCCAGACCTTTGGTTTCTGGTCATGCAGTACTTCTACTGCTTTGCAACATGATCCAATCAATTGAAGACAACACAGTTGCTTTGCTTGGTCTTCCACATACAGTAGCAAACTTCCAAAAGAGTTAAGGCCGTTCTACACTACAGCGAAGGAAAGTGGAGCAAAGTGCAGCCCAGAATTTTGTGACGGTTTACATGTACGCTAAGTCGAGTGCAGGGTTTTCCCTGAAACAAAAATTATGTTTTGCTGTCTTTATATACCAGCACATGATAATTGTGGCTGGCCTAACACTTCTGGCTAAAAGCTGTGGTCTGCATGGCGCTGTTTGATTACCAGGACTTGTGGACGACCCACTGTGAAGTGGATGTGCAAAAAATACTCTTTGGGTTGTTGCACCATGCAGTACGAACATGTCACAACAAATATTTTGATGAAATTAACTGGGGATTTTTGTTTTCAATACAACTTTTTTGAAGCAGTGCAGCTTTTGAAACTGAAATTTTTAAGTTTGCGGCTTGATTGTGACCACTAACTAGCAGGCAACCCAGCATGCAGGCACATGTACATAAGCAAAAACAGACTTTCCTTATGTCCAATGCAAACACCTTGATGCATTTAAAGCAGTTCTCATAGGCAGTGTCTATTTTGCCGCCAAAATGCCGGCGGCAAAAGGCTTGGTAGAAACATAGTAAATGTAACCGTAGCCCTAACCCTAACCTAATCGCAGCACTAACCCCTAAACGTAACACCAAAGCCTGAAAAAAGTAAAGAAAAAAACAAAACGAAAGTTGGCAAGGTGAGAGTCGAACTGAAAACCATTGGCATA